>Ga0209185_1000132_pt1 | contig 113620 bp, 97 predicted proteins | sample SidtaG_2_FD_187425 | JGI IMG/M metagenome (GOLD analysis project Ga0209185, IMG submission 187425) | Marine algal microbial communities from Sidmouth, United Kingdom - Sidmouth_Asex2 metaG (SPAdes) (version 2) | ecosystem: Host-associated > Algae > Red algae > Unclassified | place: Sidmouth... | reverse complement strand
ATAAAAACTATGTTATGTTTATGCATGCTAGCCTCCAATTAATATTGTTTAACACATATATTATGGCTCTGGTTTTACTAACCCACGAATTTGGAGGCTAGCACCTCGTGGGGAGTCATTATGTCTATACGTTTAAGGAGTCGAGATGGAGTTCGTTGCAATAGATGTTGAAACTGCAAATGCTGATATGGCATCAATCTGCCAAATTGGTTTAGCAAAATACAAAGATGGAGTATTACAAAAAGAATGGTCTAGCTTGATCAATCCAGAAGACTATTTTGACTTTATTAATGTTGGCATACACGGAATTACAGATGTCAGTGTTGCTAATTCACCTGTATTATCAGAAGTATACGATACTCTTTTTGAGTTTATGTCAGATGAAATTTGCGTTTGTCATACTCATTTTGATCGCGTGTCGTTATTCCGAGCTTTTGAACAAAACTCACTTAAACATTTCAATATAACTTGGCTTGATTCAGCTCGCGTTGCTAGAAGAACTTGGGAAGAATGTGCTTGGAGCGGATATGGATTAGCGAATGTATGTAAGATCATTGGTTATGAATTTCAGCATCATGAAGCATTAGAGGATGCAAAAGCATCTGGACAAGTTATTCTAGCCGCACTAAATAAAACAGGGATGGATATAGAATCATGGTTATCTAGGGTTAATAAACCGATTGATCTCAATGCATCTTCAATAATCAGAGAAGTAAACCCTGAAGGAGAATTGTTCGGTGAAATTTTGGTATTTATTAGTGCTTTAATGGTACCTAGAGCTGAAGCTTCGGTACTTGCTTCTAGTATAGGATGTGCAGTTGGTTCTGGCGTAACAATGAAAACAACGATATTGGTAGTAGGCGATCAAGATATAACTAAACTCGCTGGTAAGAGTAAAAGTTCAAAACATATCAAAGCTGAAACTCTTATTTCAAAAGGTCAAAAAATTAGAGTATTAAAAGAAAGTGACTTTGTCGAACTCATCAACATGTCACAAAACAACGTATAACAAGCCATTGCAAAGGACTAAAAACAGCTGGCTATTTGCTCGTGCCTCGCTTATTTTAGCCATCAACTTTTAGCCTCTGAATGAGGCGTTAGCAGTCTTTTTCTGGTGCGATGAATTGAAGATTTAGGTAGAAGGTTTAACGTTTTTATCCAGCTACTTAAAATTAGAGCTCATTTATAAATAAACCGTTTAGTGTGTTTTTCTTGGTGTTCATTTAAAGTAACGTGCATTATTAAGTAGCTCAATGTTTTATTATAACGTTATGGCGGTAAACCGCTTTAGTTTAGCTATTCACTGCTAACAAGGTATTGCAAAGGACTAAAAACAGCTGGCTATTTGCTCGTACCTCGCTTATTTTAGCCAACAATTTTTAGCCTCTGAATGAGGCGTTAGGTAACTAAGGAATGATTGTGCGTAAATTAGGGATGCTTTTAGTTTTGTTGATTCTTACAGGTTGTAACAGCAAACCTGAAGGTCGCTCTGTTTTTCCTCTATTGGAGCAAATAGATAACAAAGTTGTTGCTAATTTGAGCGATGAGTTACAAAGGGAGCACAAAGCAGGAACTTTTGATGGGTTGGTACTTGTTACAAAAAATAATGCTGTTTTATTTAAAAGCGCTTTTGGGTATTCAAACAGAAAAACTCCCATTAAAAATGGGGTCGGTACTATCTCAGATATAGGCTCAATTGCGAAAACATTCACCGCAGCAGCAATCCTTCAACTTTCCCAAAAACAAAAAATAAACCTTTCTGACTCGCTTGGTGTTTTTTACTCTAATGCACCTGAAACAATAAAAAATATTACAATTAGCCAACTTTTGTCGCACTCAAGTGGGCTAGACAATTTTCATAATGATTCTGATTTTGAACCAATGAACAAAATGGAAGCAGAAAGTAGGATCTTATCTATGCCTCTAATTTTAAAGCCAGGAGAGAAGGTTGCATATTCTAATGCAGCTTATACTCTTTTAGCCGCCATTGTTGAAAGAGTAAGTGATCAACCATTTCAAGAATACGTACGCCATAATTTGTTAGAGCCATTGAATTTAAATAAGACTGGTTTTTATCAAGACTTAAATATATCTGCGAACAATGTCGCTCGTGGATACGGTGGAGATGATCAAGATCGTACAACTTTTGAAAGAGATTTAACGTGGGCGTTAATTGGCGCCGGAGGTATGGTTTCATCAATTGATGATCTCACCGCTTGGTTCACGGCACTTAGGTCTGGAGCTTTTTTTCCTGCTAACACCCCAAATTTAGTTTTCAACGAAGGAAACAAGCTATGGATGTTAGGTAGTCTTGCTTTACGAGATATAAATGGCGAATCTGTCATTCAGATGGGTGGAAGTACTGATTATGGTTTTACAGCTCTGATTCAATTTGTCCCAAAGCAAGAGCTTGCAATTGTTCTTTTGCTAAATGCTTACGGCAGTAAATATGGAGCAGCAACACACCATCACTTAAGCAGAAAACACATTTTACCGATATTACTTAGTGCAGAGGCACAGTTACCTAACAAGTCAATTCAACCGACCGCTGGCGCGTCGGCTGATTGAGGCGGTAGCAGTCTTTTTCTGGTGCGATGAATTGAAGATTGTTTTAGGTAGAAGGTTTAACGTTTCTATCTGAAAACTCACAATTTAATTTCATTTATAAACAAATCGTTAAGTGTATTTTTCTTGGTGTTTATTTAAAGTAAAACGTATTAAAATTAGCTTAATGTTTTATTATAATGTTATGGCGGCAAGCCGCTTTAGTTTGGCTACCCACTGCTAACAAGGCATTGCAAAGGACTAAAAACAGCTGGCTACTTGCTCATGCCTCGCCTATTTTAGCCATCAATTTTTAGCCTCTGAATGAGGCTTTAGCCGTATAATTGTAAACCCGAGCCTATGTGATACTATAGTGATACATTATTTGATTTTAAATAGGTTTTATCATGAGAGTTGAACTCGTAACAACACTTAAACGTCAAGCGACTAAAATCTTGGCTGATCTTCATATTTCCAAAGAACCAGTATTAATTACGGAGCATGGGCAACCATCAGCTTATTTAGTTGATGTTGATGATTATGAGTTTATGCAACAGAGAATGGCTATCCTTGAAAGCGTAGCACGCGGTGAGCAAGCAATTAAAAATGGTAATACATTTTCAAACCAAGTTGCGAAAGAGAAAATGAGTAAATGGCTGAAGTAATATGGACTTCACCAGCTCTTGATGATTTAAATGATATAGCTGAATACATTGCTTTAAGTAATATTCCAGCGGCTAAAAAGTTGGTTCAAAAAGTTTTCGATAAAATATCAAGGTTAGAAAGTCATCCTGAATCTGGTAAAAGGCCAAAGGAGTTAGTTAACTTAAATTATCGCGAAGTTAATGTTAATCCCTGTCGTATTTTCTATAAAGTTGATAGTGACAAAGTTTATATTTTGCATGTTATGCGGCAAGAACGAGATCTACGTAAATTTCTTCTACAGAGCTAAATACGGCTAATAAGTCGTTTAAAAGGACAAATAACAGTTGGTTTTTGCTCCTTCGTCACTTATTTTAACCAACTATCATTTGCCTCTTAACGAGGCGTTAGCAGTCTTTTTCCTATGCTATGAATTGAAGGTTAGTTTTAGGTAAAAAGTTTAACGTTTTATCTGGCAACTCATAATTTAAGTTCATTTATAAATAGATTGTTTAGTGTATTTTTCTTAGTGTTTATTTAAAGTAAAGTGTATTAAAAATAGCTGAATGTTTTATTATAAAGTTAAGGCGGCAAGCCGCTTTAGTTTAGCTATCCACTGCTAACAAGGCATTGCAAAAGACTAAAAAAAGCTGGCTATTTGCTCGTCCCTCGCTTATTTTAGCCATCAATTTTTAGCCTCTGAATGAGGCCTTAGTTCCTTATTGTTGTATCGTGACATCATAACACCATAGCGTTATGATGTTTTTTCTACTTAATGGAGACATAATCATGAGTAACCTATCAAAACGTTCTACCGTTTACTTTGAACCTGATATACATCAAGCACTAAAAATGCGCGCTGCTTCAGCACATTTATCAGTTTCTGAGTTAATAGATGAAGCTGTTCGTTTATTAATGCGTGAAGATCAGGAGGATTTAGCTGCAGTATCAGCAAGAGCCAATGAACCTGATATGTCATATGAAGATTTATTAAATGATTTGAAGTCACATGGAAAAATATAGAATAACGTTTAAAAAATCAGTGGCTAAAGATTTACGAGTTATACCTAAAAACGATATAAAAAAGATCCTAAATAAAATAGATACATTAGCTTTAAACCCTAAAGGTGAAGGTTGTATTAAACTCTCAGGACAGGAGAATTATCGAGTTCGCCAAGGTTTGTATCGAATAGTGTATGAAATAAAGGATAATGTACTTGTCGTTAATGTAGTAAAAGTTGCTCATTGATAACAGGTGTATAAAAGCAACTAACAAGGCATTGCAAAGGACTAAAAACAGCTGGCTATTTGCTCGTGCCTCACTTATTTTAACCATCAATTTTTAGCCTCTGAATGAGGCGTTATGTGCTTAGCGCTATCAGAACACATCGTTGTGCGTTCCAATTCTAGCAAGTTGTAAATAAGTTTCATGAATACGGTAAATTAAAACCAAATCAAGTTTTATGTGGCAATCTCTAAAGCCATGCCAATTTCCAACAAGAGCATGATCAACATATTTTGCATCAAGAATTAAACTTTTTTGAAGTGTTGATATAACATTACCCACTTCAATAATTTCAGGTATTGGTAATTTCGTAATTTTTTTAAAGTCTTTTTTAAATTGAGAAGAATAATCAAGAATTAACATTTACTACTTTACCTTCAGTTAACTCTGAAATAAGATTGGTAAGACTCTCTGATTTCTCTCCTAAACCTTGTGAAAGTTCTTGGATAGCTGTTACGGTCATAACATTAGGTTGTTTTACTTTTAATTCAAAAGGAATTCCACCGTAATTTATTACAGCGCGAGCAAAAAGCTTAAGGGCTTGTGAAGGGCTTAAGCCTACTTCATCACAAATATGAGTAAAAGCGAGTTTTGTATCATGATCAATCCGAGTTGTGAGCATTTCTGTTTTCATTTTTAAGTACCTATTTTGCTTACTTTGTATTACATTGTAGATCAAGTATGGATAAAAGCACATAACAAGTTGCTCAAGCAGGACAAAATACAGTTGGTTTTTGCTCGTGCCTCGCTTATTTTAACCAACTATATTTTGCATCTTAGTAAGGCGTTATATTTCATGGAGTATTCAAGCATGGGTGAACAACAAATAGTTTATTCTTTCGCATGGTTTCAGCCAGAAGAATGGCAGTGTTTAAAAGAAACAGTAGATGATCCAAATACGCTAGATGATACTTATCAAGAATGGCGACATAATGCTGAAAACGCTATTGGTGAACTTAGGGCTAATGGCGAGCAGGTTAAAAAGATTTCTATCAAAATTAGTAAGCTTGTCAGTTGGTGTGAATCTAAAGGTATAAAACCTGATAGTAAAGCCAGATCTGAATATGCAGCGTTCCTTGCAGATAAAATAAATAACTGAAATATAATAAGAACAAAAAACAGTTGGCTTATTGTTCACTTTGTTCACCTATTTTAGCCAACTACTTTTTGCCTGTTAATTAGGCGTTAAGGCTGTAGGATTACTCAAAAGAGATAAATGACGAATGAATTTTCGTGTTCAGAGAACCTGTAAAAGTCATTTTCTAGTAAGATATAGCCTCAGATTTTACGTAGCAACGTGTGTTGAGGCTGTTTTTTCTAAGAAAAGAAGTTCTACAGGCTCGTTATATTTTTATCGACAACTGATGCGCATCACGCTACACTTATGGCATGATTAAATCTTTTAAACACAAAGGACTAAAGAAATACTTCCAAACTGGAAGTGTCTCAGGTATTCAGGCAAAGCATCAACGTAAATTACGTATGCAACTGACCGCAATTGATACCGCTCAAGAAATTGATGATATCAATTTACCCGGTTTTAAATTACATCCATTAAAAGGCAACCGAGATGGGATTTGGTCTATTACTGTAAACGGTAATTGGCGCATTACTTTTGAATTTATCAATGGCAATGCTTTTATTCTCAACTATGAGGACTATCACTAATGACTATGCATAATCCACCACATCCAGGAGAATTCATTTACGATGTTTATCTAGAGCCTGCTGGTTTTAGTTGTCGCTATTTAGCAAAGCAATTAGATGTTGCATCATCTACTTTAAATAGAGTTCTTAAAGGTCAAAGTGCTATTTCTCCAGAAATGGCACTTCGCTTATCTAAAGCAATTGGCAGAACTCCTGAGAGTTGGCTATCAATGCAAGATAACTATGATCTTTGGCATGCTAAACAAAAATTAAATTTAACCAATGTCCACTTAGTAAACTTTGCAGTGGCATAAAAAATATAACAAGCTAATTAATAAGGACAAAAAACAGTTTGCTGTTATCGTTCTTCAACATTTTAGCAAACAATTTTTTGCCTCTTAACAAGGCGTTGAGACTGTAGGATTACTAAAAAGAGAGAAATGACGAATGTATTTTCGTGTTCAGAAAGCCTGTAAAAGTTATTTTTTAGTAAGATATTGCCTCAAATTTTACGTAGCAACGTGTTTTGAGGCTGTTTTTTTTTAAAAATCAAACCTACAAGCTTACTAAAGCTATGTAAGGAATAGTGTAATAAATACGTCAATTATTAAGCCTCAAAAATTAAGCTAAGTATTTAACTTTAAAAGTTAGTATTTTATGTTAAAAAATTTTTGCCTATTGTCATTTGCTGTAAATTATTAATAAAGGTGTAAATGGCTCATATTCAAGGTGATTGGTAATGGGTATATATCTCTTTCAAATCAAATTACAATTGCCTCGAAAAATTTAGATAATCAACTATGGAGCCTCATTCGTAAAAAAAAACCTAAAAAGTAACTTTAAGCTTAGGGAAAGTACTTAAATATACAGTCGCTAATAGTGGTAACGTAGAATGTGATATCCTCTTTAGAATACTTGATGGGTCGAAAGTTGTGGAGAAATACTTTCATCGAGTAGGGATTAAGGATATTGCAATTGAATATGACGGAATGACCCAACAATTAGTTTGGGAGAAACAATTTGAAAATTGGATATTCCAACTAACGATAATGCTTCTTTATTGTTAATGAAATCATTTGAGGAGTTTTTCAATTAAAGCCCAAGTTTCGGTCATGATTATTTTAAAAATGCCGTTATGTTTTTAGCCACAATATGGATGTTGCTTGAGTAACTAACTTAAGCAATTGACACTATAGCAATATAAAGTAAACTTATGAGATGAACAGACACATTTTTGCTAAATGCTTATTTATTATCATCACTTTACTGATTAGTCACGTTGGTAAAGCACTGGTGACTATTGATTCGTCAAAACATTGTGATATGAAAATGATGTCAATGTCTGTAACTAGTCAAACAAGCAAACATACTGTAATGATGTCGCAAAGTTTGAATGACAGCAGCTCGTCGTCAATAAATCAAATGGATTGTTGCGATACTATCGACTTTTCTTTTAACACCCAGGGAGATAATTGCAATAGTCAATGTGAATGTTCATCACTTATAATGCCTATTTTTGTGCTGATACCCTTGTTTGAAGTGTCTGAAATAAATCTTAATAACCCTGCTATTGCGTTTTACGCACTTCATGTCCCTAAAACCCTAATAAAGCAAACTAAACGCCCTCCAATAGTTTAATTCTCATCATACGAAACCTATCGGGTTTATCTATAGTTACTTAATTGGTTATGTGCGCAATATTTTTGCAAACATGCTAATAAACAGTGTATTCAGTTAATATATGAGAATAAATAATGATTGATTTTTCAAATCGACTACAACTTTTTGTCTTTAAAAAACAAGTAGCTTTATGTTGGCATTATAAAAAAAATTGGCCAGCTAAAGTTATTTTATTAGTGTTAATCAGCAGCTTATCAATAAATGTTTTTAGCCAAGATACTCCTTCACTTGAGAGATTACTAACTCGAGAAAAAACCATTAAAATTGCACAACAAAATGATGATTGGGTGTTAAAAAGCAAATCTATTGAGCATGGTTTATACGCGTTAAGTTATGGCGCTACTACTTTGCCTGACCCGACGGTGAGTTTAAATTTATTGAATTTACCAAGCAATGGTTTTGCTTTTAATCAAGAGCCAATGACGCAGTTAAAATTAGGAGTTAGTCAACAACTCTCAAGAGGAAATACGCTTAATCTACAGCAAAAAAAATATGAAGTATCTGCACAAGAACAACCTTTTCTACGCAGCGATAGAAAACAAAAAATTGCACTGAATGCTGAACTACTTTGGTTAGATGCGTATCAAGCACAATCAAGTTTTTTATTGATTGAGTATACTCGACCTCTTTTTAATAAGCTTAGTGACATTGTTAGCGCGAGGTATTCGTCTTCTGTAAGTAGTGCAAGTCAGCAAGATATTACTCGTGCAGAACTTGAGTTAATGCGTTTGCAAGAACGTTTAATAAACCAAAGTACACAAAAACAAGTCGCGCTGAAGAAACTGTCGCAGTATTTGTTCAGTAGTCGTTCACCTGCGTATTTTAATAACTTGTTAACCCCAACTGTTACGCTACCAACTCAATTGCATATTACTGATAAAAACCATAAAAAATTATCTCTATTACATTCTCAAAATAGTGTTCAGCTATATCATTATTTATCACAACATTCGTTGGTACTTGCTATTGAGCAACGTATAAAAGCTTTTGAAATTGATACGCAAATAGCTAAAGAAAGCAAAAAACCACAATACGCAATCAATGCGAGTTATGCTTTTCGTGATAATGACCCTAGTGGTAAAAGCCGATCTGACTTCTTCTCTGTAGGGGTTAGTATGTCAATGCCTTTGTTTTCATCTGCAAAACAAGATGCACAAGTTGCTAGTAGCATACACATAGCAGAAGCGATTAAAACAGAAAAACAGTTACTCATACGTGAATTATTAGCCGCGGTTGAAAGTGCTTATACAGATTATTTGGGATTAAGTGAACGGCTTGAAATTTATGAGAAACAAATTATTCCGCAAATGAAACAACATTCAAATGTCATATTAAATGCTTATACCAATGACACCGGTGATTTTACAGAAGTAGTTCGCGCCAAAATAGCTGAGCTTGATGCTCAGCTCACATTACTAAAGCTTAAGGTAGCAAAACATAGAACCATGGCAACTATTAATTATTACTTGCCATTAAACAAAAACCAAAGTGTTAATAATTTAAAAAATAGCTATAAAACAAAGCAAGCGCAGTATAAAAAGCAGTCTCAAGGAGACTTTATACAATGAAAAACTCTAACTCCTCTCCCTCTCAAGTATTAAATATTACAGTAGGTATTATTATTTGCATTGCAATAAGTTTGCTTATTTATTGGCAAGTATTGCAGATTGATGAACTAACTAATACTCCTACTAATACACCCACTTATAAATCAAGCAAAACAGCGGATAACGAACCTATTTATTGGGTTGCTCCAATGGATCCAAATTTTAAGCGAGATAAAGCAGGAAAGTCCCCCATGGGAATGGATCTTGTCCCCGTCTATGCGAATAATTCAAGTCAAGATCCGGTTGGTACAGTAACAATAGATCCAACTACCGTTCAAAATCTTGGCGTAAAAACTACATTAGTTTCTTACATGTCGCCCTTTGTTGATATTCGTGCGTTTGGACAAGTCGAATATGCACAAGATCTTATGGTGCATATTCATGCCCGTGTAGAAGGCTGGGTTGAAACCCTACATGTGCGCAGTTTAGGTGAATTTATTGAGAAAGATGCTCCTTTATATGAGCTTTATTCCCCTGAACTAGTAAACGCGCAAGAAGAATTGTTAATTGCATTTAAACAAGGCAATGCATCATTAATTAAAGCGGCTCAATCAAGGCTTGAAGCTTTAAATGTACCTGATTTACTGATTAACAATATTAAACGAAATCATAAAGTTCAGCGTACAGTTACATTTACCGCACCGCAAAGTGGTTTTATCAATAATTTACAGATACAAGAAGGATTTTTTGTTACGCCCAGCAAAACGATGCTGTCGATTGCACCACTTGATAAAGTATGGGTAGTTGCTAACTTATTTGCCCAGCAAGCCAGTTTAGTTGAAGTAGGGCAAACGGCATTTATAAAATCTGATTTTGTGGCCGGTAACACTCTAGCAGATACGCTAAAAAGTCAGATCGATTACATTTATCCCTCCTTAAACCCTAAAACCAAAACCTTGCAAGTGCGTTTTTCTGTGCCTAATACAAAGCTCTCCCTAAAGCCAGATATGTATGTAGATGTGTTAATTAATACTCAAAAATCAAGTAGTAAAGCACAAGTATTAGCTGTTCCTGCTCAGGCTGTTATTAGAACGGGTACACATGATCGAATTGTTATTGCTTTGGGTGAAGGGAAGTTTAAATCTGTTGAAGTGAGCATAGGTCGATTAATTGGAAATCACTATGAGATCACCGAAGGTTTGTATGAAAATGATCGAATTGTAACATCAGCTCAGTTTTTATTAGATTCTGAAAGTAGTATCACTTCTGATTTTAATCGCATGAATGACTTTAAAGAAGATACAACACTAAATACTACTGACAGTCATAATAATATTAGCGCATGGACATCAGCCACCGTCAATAAAGTAATTAATAATGAACGAATAATTAATCTTACTCATGGCTCGCTTGATGCTTTTAATATGATGGGCATGACCATGGATTTTATGGTGGCAACAAAACTTGATATTTCACAATTTAAGGCAGGGCAAAAAGTTCATGTTGAAATCGTAAAAACTACCTTAGGTAAGTATCAAATTAAAACGGTTCATTTCATGAAAAAATCTGCCTCAGCAGAGGAAAATTCTACATCAAATAAACCGCAAATGAGTAGGGAACATTTTCACCATGAAAATGTAAACGATAAAAAAGGAGATCATGAATGATCAATTCAATCATTAATTGGTCTATTCATAATCGATTTTTAGTTTTACTGATAACCGTTATTATTATTGGTTTAGGGGTGTTTTCAATAAAAAACACTCCTATTGATGCTATTCCAGATTTATCCAATGTACAGGTTATTATAAAAACTACATATCCTGGGCAAGCGCCACAGGTGGTTGAAGATCAAGTAACTTATCCGCTTACTACGGCAATGTTATCAGTCCCCGGTGCAACAACCGTGAGAGGTTTTTCATTTTTTGGTGACTCTTATGTTTATATTCTTTTTGATGACAAAACAGACTTATATTGGGCTAGAAGCCGAGTATTAGAATACTTATCTCAAGTAGTACCTACATTGCCTGATACCGCTAAAGCGCAACTCGGTCCAGACGCCACTGGGGTAGGCTGGATATACATGTATGCATTGACAAGCCCAAGTGGTAAACAAGATTTAAGCGAATTACGCAGTTTGCAAGATTGGTTTTTGAGATATGAATTACAAGCAGTTTCAGGTGTATCAGAGGTAGCCTCAGTAGGTGGTATGGTTAAACAGTATCAAATTATTGTCGATCCTATAAAACTACAAGCATTTGGTATACCGCTTTCACATGTACAAATAGCGATTCAAAGAGGTAACCAAGAATTAGGTGCATCAGTTATAGAAATGGCAGAAGCGGAGTACATGATCCGCACCACCGGCTACATTAAAAACAAAACAGATATTGAATCTATCCCTTTGGGAATGGAGTTAGAAGATGGCATACCTATACTAATAAAAGATGTGGCAAACGTTGAAATTGGGCCACAAATGCGCAGAGGGGTTGCAGATCTAAATGGCGAAGGAGAGGCTGTTGGCGGTATTGTGATAATGAGATTTGGGGAAAATGCTCAAGCAACTATTAATCGAATTAAAACTAAACTTACCGACCTACAAAAAAGCTTACCCAACGGTGTTGAAATTGTTACTGTTTATGACCGTTCAGCTCTAATAGAGCGTTCTGTTGATAACTTGAGCGCAAAGCTGTTTGCAGAGTTTGCAGTTGTTGCATTAATTTGTGTCGTTTTTTTGTTTCACTTTAGGTCGTCTTTGGTTGCAATCATCAGTTTACCTGTAGGTATTTTAATTGCATTTATTGTGATGTATATGCAGGGAATTAATGCCAACATTATGTCTTTAGGCGGTATAGCAATAGCTGTTGGCGCGATGATTGATGGTGCAATAGTCTTGGTTGAAAACATGCACAAACATATTGAGAAAACGCCCTTAACCAAAGAAAACCGATGGGCAATAGTGGCGAGATCAGCGAACGAAGTTGGCCCCTCATTATTCTTCAGTTTACTTATTATAACCGTAAGTTTTATTCCTGTATTTACTCTTGAAGCACAAGAAGGGCGCATGTTTAGCCCACTTGCGTATACTAAAACATATGCAATGGCAGCTGCAGCGGCACTTTCAATTACTTTGGTGCCTGTACTTATGGGCTACTTTGTACGTGGCAACATTCGCTCTGAGTGTAATAACCCAATAAATAAAGCATTAATTGCTGTTTATCAACCTATTCTAAAAAAAGTACTTAGTTTTCCTAAAACAACCGTGCTGCTATCAATTATCATCTTACTTATCGGATTATGGCCGCTAAGTAAAATTGGTAGTGAATTTATCCCCCCTTTGGATGAAGGTGACCTAATGTATATGCCCACTACTTATGCATCTATTTCCATTGGTGAAGCACGAGATATTTTACAACAAACAAATAAACTGATAAAAACTGTGCCCGAAGTGGAGACGGTCTTTGGAAAAGTGGGTAGAGCAAATACGGCAACAGATCCAGCGCCTCTTACTATGATAGAAACCTCTATTAAGCTCAAACCAAAATCACAGTGGCGATTAGGGGTAACTACTCAGTCACTTATTGATGAGTTAGATAATTTAGTAGATTTTCCGGGCTTGACCAATGCTTGGGTAATGCCCATAAAAACACGGATTGATATGTTAGCAACGGGTATAAAAACACCGGTGGGTATAAAAATTGGCGGAGCTGACCTCTCAATAATTCAAGGGATTGGCAAACAACTAGAAACAATCTTATCAAAGGTTGAAGGTACTGCATCAGTTTATGCAGAGCGTGTTGCTGGTGGACGTTATATTACGGTAGATATTAACCGACTAAATGCTGCGCGATATGGGTTAAATATCGCTGATGTTCAGTCTTTTATATCAGGTGCAGTAGGTGGTATAGAGCTGACAAAAAGTGTAGAAGGTTTAGAACGTTATCCAATTCAAGTGCGTTTTCCTCAGTCTTACAGAGATTCACCCGAGCAACTAAGTTTATTACCATTTGTTACACCACAGGGAGCGCACATTACCCTAGGCGACATTGCTGATATTAATATACAAAATGGTCCACCAAGCATTAAAAGTGAAAATGCACGCCCTAATGGCTGGGTTTATATTGATATTGAAAACGTTGACATTAGTCATTATGTTAGCGAAGCAATTAAAGTAGTAAACCAGCATATTGATTTGCCAGCAGGCTACTCAATTACATGGAGCGGACAATATGAGTATATGGAAAGAGCAAAAGCCAAGCTTACGTATGTTATTCCTTTAACACTAGCAATTATTATTTTGCTTTTATATATGAATTTTAGAAGTGTTGCACAAGTTGCCATGATCATAGCAACTTTACCTTTTGCATTAATAGGTGGTATTTGGATTATTTACCTCGAAAATTTTAACTTTTCTGTCGCCGTTGGCGTTGGCTTTATTGCGCTTGCTGGGGTGGCTGTAGAAATTGGTATTATTATGCTGACTTACTTAGAGACTAAGCATAAAGAGTTAGTTGCGCAGACTGCAATAGGTAAGGCAATTGACAATAACTTACTAAAGGCTGCTGTGATCGAGGCTTCTAAAATGCGTATTCGCCCCGTTTTTATGACGTCAATATCTATTATATTTGGTTTGTTACCGGTTATGTATGGTATAGGAACTGGTTCTGAAATTATGAGTAGGATCGCCGCACCAATGGTAGGTGGTATGTTTAGTGCGTTAGTATTAACACTCATTGTATTACCTGCGGTGTATTATTTATGGCGATCAAGGTAATGTATAAGGTACAAAAAAGCCGCTAAACTTTTTATAAATTAATATTAAATTAAAATATGAAAAGTTAAGCGGCTTTTTCTTATTTGGTCGGAGTGGCAAGATTCGAACTTGCGACCTCACGTCCCCCAGACGCACGCGCTACCAAGCTGCGCTACACCCCGAAATGGTAAACAAACCTAATACTTTATAAATAAACTTATAAAAAAAGAGGGCTAACGGTTTGCTGGGTACATAATAATGATTTACAAACTGAATGCAATGTAAATTACTACAATAAAGTTTGAGTGTTTAAATATTATACCCGTTATCATTCAAGATGCAGATTTTAGCCCTGTCGAAGAGGCGATTGAGCGTTTATTTCTTCAAAAAGATGACTTCATCAACAATGCTTTTTACAAGGGAATAATCATTACAATAAAGTATTGCCTTGAATTGATATTGCTCAAGCGCTCTGAAACGAGCATCTTAATTGGTAACGGGTATATTCTTTTGAAAATCACTTCATCAAAAATACTTTTTATAAGGGAATAACCATTACACCAAAGTATTGCATTGCCTTGAATTGATATGACTCAAGCGCTCTGAAACGAACATCTTAATTGGTAACCGGTATATTCTTTTGAAAATCACTTCATCAACAATACTTTTTATAAGGGAGCGACCATTACACCAAAGTATTGCATTGCCTTGAATTGATATTGCTCAAGCGCTTATTTATCAGTTAATAATTCACTGGTCGATAGCTTACTGTTCGATAAGTCACTAGGTGAAAGTTCACTTGTTAATAAACCATTAGTTGCCAACTCATTAAATCGTTTAATAAAGTTAACTCCATCAATCAATAGTGGAAAATCGGTATTAACAGAAATAGGTTTTTGCAGTTGTCTTGAATAACTTTGAAATTCACCATTTTTATCAATAAATACTGATTTATCTTTTCTAAAAACAATAATGCCTGAATCAATGGTATTGGCGATCACCCGATTAGATTTAACTGTAAGTATGTCTTGGCCGTTAACCACTTTTTGTAATGTATTTTCATCACACTTTAACCATTGATTAAGTAATGTCGGCTGAATATCCATGTGGCTAGTTAGCCTTTTTAAAATGTTACTTGTTTGCTCAGGTACAATTAACAGTGAAGGTTTTATTGCTAAACTGTCTTGAATGTTTTTATTGCCAATTGAGCTAATAAAAATAATATCTTTAACGCTTTTTTTGCGTTGAGATAATAGTAGGGCGTCTATAAATAATTCTGCTTGTGTAGTACTATTTTCAGGGAAGTAAAATACGTGTAGCCCTACCGGCATTTTATTCAATTTTTTAGTAAAGCTTTCGTTTGTATTACTAAAAATTAATGACGATACATCAGCTAACTGAGTGGTATTGTTAAACCAATTTTTAAACCAAAGTTTTTGTAAAAGTTCAGGTGTTTTACTAATAAGGGTTAAATTAGTTGTTAAGTTTGCCTGTTCAATAGCTTGAAACATGAGTGGTTTAGTATGCTGTAATAAAATATCGGCTTTATAAATAGTTGGTAAGCTATAAAATAAATTAAACCAAGTATCTTTAGGTAACGCGTTATCAATATGCTTTGTAAGATTAATACTTGAAGCTTTTGATTTTAATGAGAATCCTGCTATTTGTTGCTCAGTAAATACAGGTTTGGTTAACACCATAAAAACAGACTTCTGAATTTTTAGATTTGACTCGTTTGATGCACATTGTTCAGTTAATAAAGGATATTGACTCACTTTATGCTTTAAAGATAATGCACTTTGCTTATTTTCAACATAGTTTTCAGCATTAAATAATTCATATTTTGTTAATAAAGTTTTAGCAGTAGAAGGATACGAAAGTGGTAATACAGTATCTTGTTTTAGTACATCATAATTCCAATGAGCGTCAGCCCAAATATGAATAAAATGACTCACAAAAAATGATGCGACTAAACCATAAACAACAAATTTTGCGTAAGAGGCGCGTTGTAATTCTTTTAAATGTTTCCAAGCATAATTGCTAATAAACAATTCTATACTTAGTAATAAAATGGCTGTTGATGCTGTTATTAACCAAAATTTTAAGCTGTTATGTGCAATAAGGTTATTAATCAATAATACTATTTGATCACTCGAAGACGCATTTAAATGATAGCCCAAACGCTTATAAACAAAAGCATCTAATAGTAAAAGTACTAAAGCACTTGCAAATATGAGTGAGCCAGTAACTCGAATAAATTGTGTTTTTGGATAAATAATTATGATCGGGAATACAACTAAAACAAAGCCTATAAAGGTTAAAAAACCCATGTGGCTTGCCCATGTAATATATAAATAGAAGTGTCCCATTAAGGTGTCGGGTGTTTTTTCACCAAACACATAAAATGATGATAGTAATATAGCAAGAATAACGTTAAAAAAAGTAAACCAATGACCCCAACTAATTAAATGTAATAAACGTTTACTATAAGATTTAGACTCAAATGAAACCATTGGTTATATTTATTCTCTGATTTTATTGTTAAAATTAGTTAGCTTGTTTATTTTGTTGTTCAACCGTTTGTTTCAAAGCTTGAGTGAAATTAGCAACAACAGCTTCACGTTTATTTTCAGGCACTTGTTTATTAATAATTTCTGTTAGGGTATTACCTAAACACATTAGCGCTAAATCTGGAGTTGCTTCTTCGTTGATAAGCACATCAAATAAGTTTTGAATGATTTTTTCTACACGTTCGTTTGAATACTTGGATACAATAGGCATCTTTATTACTTAATTTTGCAAATGATAAACTGAAGTTAGTTTATCATTTGCCCAAACAATATAAAACTGACCATTAACTATGAGCTTAATAATTTCTAATATTGCATTACATTTTTTATCAAAAATTGAAGAAACAGGTGAAATTACCCTACGTTTTGGACCTAAAAATAATGAAGCAGACCAAAAAATTGAAAGCTTTATAGATTCTCTACATAAAATCTATAATAGTAAGGGCAGCAAAGCTTACGGTAATTTTTCGTCAATGCCTGCTGAAGGTGATGCAGCTAGGTTTGTTGATGTAATGGAAAGTTACTTAAGCGATGTGCAGTCTTTTTATGATTTTAGTACACAAGCCGCCAATTTATTAAAAAATGAAATTGAAAAATACGATCTTGCTGAAACGGGTTATCTTATTGTTTGCCACTATGAATACATGGGCGGACGATACTTACTTGCTGCTATTATTCCGATGTCCGAGCATTACTCTGTAGATGGCGACCAAAATATTTCAGCAGACAAACATCTCGATACAAGTAAATTACAATTAGCAGCGCGTATTGATTTATTTGACTACCAACAAAATGCAGAAGGAAACCGCTACATATCTTTCATTAAAGGTAGAGCTGGGCGAAAAGTGTCAGACTTCTTTTTAGATTTTTTAGGTTGTGAAGAAGGTATTAATGCCAAAGAGCAAACACAAACCTTAGTAAAAGCCGTTGAAGATTACGTATCAGTTAATCAATTAGATCCACAAGAAAAACAAGATGCCCGCAAAGAATTGCTCAGTTACTGTAAAGAGCAAAAAGCTACCGATCAAGACGTTTCTATTAAAGAAATAGGCAAAGTATTAAAACACGAAGAATCAGGCAAAGACTTTTATGCTTTCTGCCAAGAACAAGCTTATCCAATTGAAGAAACTTTTCCGCATGATCAAGCCGTAGTAAACAAGGTGACTAAATATTCAGGTTACGGTAGTGGCATTAGTGTTAGTTTTGAACGTGCGCACTTAGGACAAGATGTGGTTTACAATGCCGCAAACGATAGTTTAACACTTTATAAAGTACCGCCTAATTTAAAGGCTCAGCTGCTTAGCTTATTAGAAGAAGAAACAAAAAATAATAATCCATTAAGTGAATCAGTAAATAGCCCTGAACATGATATGAATAACCATGAATAGTATTAAATACTATAAAAAAGTTATGCGTTACCGTTAAGTTATTAATAAATATTGTTATAAATTACTGATAAAAATTTTAAAACATTAAATACAAACATTAAGTAATGAGGTTAACGGTTAATCTCATTACAAACAACATAGTTTATTTAGGATCTTTATGAACACATTAACTATAATCCGCCCAGACGATTGGCATGTACATTTACGTGATGGAGCGGTACTAAAAAACACAGTAAGTGATATTAGTCGCTATTTTGGACGCGCAGTTATAATGCCAAATTTAGTACCACCGGTTACAAATGCAAAGCTAGCTAACGACTATTATCAACGCATTATGGCGGAAAAGCCTTCACCAAATTTTAAACCTTTAATGGTTTTATATCTTACCGATCAAACCACCGTAAAAGATATTGAAGAAGCAAAAAATTCAGGTTTAGTGTATGCCGCCAAATTATACCCCGCTGGTGCAACCACCAATTCAACTTCAGGTGTAACAAATGTAGATAATATTGGTTTGGTCATTGAAGCCATGCAAAAGCATGAAATGCCATTGCTCATTCATGGTGAAGTTACCACAGCTGACATTGATATTTTTGACCGAGAAGCGGTATTTATTGATACTATTTTAAAACCTTTAGTGGCTAAATACCCCAACTTACGAGTAATACTTGAACATATTACCACTCAACAAGCCGTTGATTTTGTAACACAAGCAGGGCCAAATGTCGCCGCTACAATAACCGCCCATCATTTATTATATAACCGTAACCACATGTTAGTGGGTGGCATTAGGCCTCACTTTTTTTGTTTACCTATTTTAAAGCGTAATATTCATCAAAGTGCATTAATCAAAGCGGCAACTAGTGGTAATGCTAAATTCTTTTTGGGTACTGATTCTGCGCCACACCCTCAATACGCAAAAGAGTCTGCCTGTGGTTGCGCTGGATCTTATACCGCACACGCGGCAATAGAGTTATATGCTGAAGTGTTTGAACAAGAGAATGCATTAGATAAATTAGAGTTATTTGCCAGTATAAACGGTCCTACTTTTTATAAATTACCTATAAATACCGATAAAATCACTCTACTAAAAAAAGAATGGCAAGTACCGGCTACCATGGCTTTTGGTGATGATGAAGTGGTTCCAGTAAAAGCTAATGAAACAATTAATTGGCAAGTAAGCAAATAAGGAGTTAGTAAATGCAATTATTTGTAAATGACTTAACCGTGATAGATTTTTCATATTGCTGTGAGCAACGAGGTATTGTTGGTGAAAGTTGGATAGTAGATGTGTTATTAGAAGGCGAATTGAATGAAATGAGCATGGTGCTCGATTTTGGCGTAGTAAAAAAACAAATAAAATCAATTATAGATAATGCCGTAGATCATAAATTATTATTACCCATTAACAACAGCTTCGTGACTGTGACCAATTCAAATAAGCAAAAAGATAGTGAATACGTTGATATAAAGAGTAAACGAGGCAGCTACTTTTTACAATCACCGGCCCAAGCTTTCGCTAAAATACCCACTAAAAACATTGATATTACTTCGGTAACTGATTATTTAATAACAATAATTAAAGCTGAATTGCCTGAAAATGTAAGTGGCTTAACTATTGTGTTACGTGAAGAAAACATAAATTCAGATTACTACCACTATACACACGGTTTAAAATTACATGATGGTAATTGCCAACGAATAGCGCATGGTCATCGCTCTAAAATTCAACTCTTTAAAAACCAAAAACGTGACCCCGCGCTTGAAAAACAATGGTGTGAACGCTGGCAAGATATTTACATAGCCTCTGAAGCTGATCGTGTTGCAAAATCAAATATACAATTATCTTCATCAGCAATGTTGCAACTTACCTCACAACATCACTATTTCTCTTACATGGCACCGCAAGGTCGGTTTGACATAGCAGTACCAAGCAACGTGCTTGATGTAGTAGATTGCGATTCAACGGTTGAATTACTTGCCGATTTTATTGGTAGAGAACTTAAAAAATCGTTACCTGACGATGCAATAAAAGTTATTGCTTACGAAGGTGTTGCCAAAGGAGCAATCGCTTATGTGTAATAAATTTAAGTTGCGTTTTAACAATAAAAAAATAGTAGGATTTCAAACGCTGGCTTTAGCTTTTTTGTTGTCACTTAGTACTGTTAAACAAGTTAATGCTGAGCAATTATTTACCTTATCAAAAAATATAAAGCAGGGGGCTTTAATTATTGGTAAAACCAGCCCTGAAAATATCGTAATGTTAAATAACAATAAATTAACAGTATCTGCAAGCGGCGATTTTGCTTTTGGCTTTGGACGAGATGAAGTCAAACCACACACCATTACCGTTACCAATCCGTCAGGCATCATTGAAACTAAAACATTAACACCGCAAGTTCGTGAATATAATATTCAACGCATTAATGGTATTAAAAAAAGCATCATGAAACCAAACCCTGTTGCTATTGCACGCTCTAGAAAAGACAACGTTCAAATTAAAGAAGCAAGAAAAACGTTAAGTCATAGCACCGCTTTTGCAAAAGGATTTATCGCACCCATAAATGGTCCAATAACAGGTATATATGGCAGTCAACGTGTATTTAATGGTGAGAAAAAACGTCCGCATTTCGGTTTAGATTACGCAGGCAAAACAGGGGATCCTGTAAAAGCTCCAGCTGATGGTGAAATTTTATTGTTTGAACCCGACATGTTTTACTCTGGCGGAACTATGATAATCGACCACGGACATGGCGTTACTTCAACGTTTTTACATTTAAGTGCATCTAAAGTAAAAACCGGAGATTTAGTTAAACAAGGTCAAGTAATTGCCAGTGTAGGTTCAAGCGGTAGAGCTACTGGACCACATCTTGACTGGCGAATTAATTGGTTTGACGTAAGACTTGATCCAGCTTATGTATTGTTATTAAAAACAATATAAACGTAAGAATTAAAATAAATTTCTAAGCTATTACAAATTGACTTTAATAACTTTGTTAATATCACATACTGTATAGTTAACAGTTATTTAAATGATTAAACCCCTTAAGTCCGATACTGAACAGTATCGGACATAATTTAATTAACAATACTATGCATAAACAAAATCAACTTACCGGCTTTTAACCGAAGCAAGTTTTTAGTACAAAAAAGATGAATTAAAGAAGAGATTAAAAGACTAGTTTTCATTGATGTTTTGCTACAGAGCAAAGAAATGGATTAGGCTAACCCCCGTACTATATTACGGGGGGTTTTAAACAACTAGCGCACTTCGTTTACTCAACAACGGTCTTTTTTCTAAATTAGGGTCCTTCCCGCTTGCGCGGTGCCCTTCCTAATTTCAAAAAAAGCTGCGATGTTTAATATACTCCAGGTCAATGAATATTGTTAAAAAATATCAATAGCCTGGTAACTTGAAAAATGTAACTAATTTCAATTTAGATAAAATTATTGAGGGAACCCTCCGCTTACGCGGTTACTCCCTAAATAATTTATCATTTTTAAGATAAAAACACCGGTGTTTTTAAAATGGCGGCTTAAGCTCGTATATACTCTGAACCTTCTTTATTATTTATTTAGCAGTGATCAGGAAAAAAAGTTTTTTAAATAAAGCACCTATTTTAGGATAAAAGTTCGAATGATTTTATTACAAACCAAAAGGAGGATTTATGATGTTAGAGTGGATTGATTTACTTACTGCAGTTATTGTATTAATAACAGTAATAATTAAATACAAAATAGTAAAAAAGAAAAACGACAATAATTAAGAAAAGCCCTGCCAGGTATATTTCAAAACTATGTCGTTTGGTAAATTATATACAAAAAGCACCGATCAAGGTGCTTTTTATTGACCCACTTACTGGTTGTGGAGGTTTTCAGGTTCTGAATCTAAAGTTAAACCTCTATCAAGCATCAATAACATCGTTGAAAGTTCTCCAATTAACTCTTGTTGATATTCAAGTAAATCAGTCTTAATTGCTTCAGGTAATGAACCAGAAAGTAGAGAAACTTGATTATTATTTAAGTCCTGAACTTTTTCGTAACATGCAGATGGTGTAAAATTTAAAGTAGTCATAATAAACTCCGTTATAGTTTGTTGTGATTATGCGGACTAAGTGGGTTCAACACTTAATTCGCAGTTTTATCTCCCAATCAGCTAGAAGCTAATCAGTAAATTTATAGTTTAAGAAACAAGTGAAAAATAAGATGTTTCAACATTTCTATACCAACTAGGTATTTGCAAATCTGAAACTTCAATTAACTTTCTTTTTAAAATAGTAGGAGACATTCGAGTCACATCAAAAGGACAGGATATATCTATACCTATTTTCTTTAAACGTGACTTATGCTCATAAAATTGACGTCTCTTTAATTGCGTTCTCAAATCAACACCTTCCATCCAAAGCGTTGCATAGACTTGTGTAGCATTCGCTGCTTGGCGACTTTTGACAATTTCTTTAGCTAATAATTGGTCAGCTATGCTTTTTTGTTTCATACCTGTTACCTCGCATCGAGTCATTATTTCATCGACGCTATTTAAATACGGGTCAAAGTGATTATCTTTGAATAGTCCGTAAAATTTTAAGTTGTTTCTATCTAAGAACAACCGTTTAAATTTATGCTCTTCACGAGCCACACCATAAGTTTTACATAATGAAATCAAATCATCATAATATTTAATATCTTCATCTGAAGCATCTTTCAAGCGTTTTTTTCGATGACGTTTTAAATCATTTTCCTTGTCATATATCGACGTCATTTTATATTCTGAGCCTTCCCCCCAATTTAACGTACAACCGTTACTATACAGGTGCCCTACCTTTCCACGACCTATTGATTGGCTTGATAACCCTCTAAGAAATTGATGAACATTGCCCTGACCTACTGTGTGGTTTTTAGTCCAATCAACAGCCGTTATTATAGCTCCATCGGTTATTACTTTAGCTTTAGTTCCGTCAGGAGATTGAGCATACTCAATCTTTGAACATTTAGTAAATGGTGGTAAACCATGTTTAGAAAGTATCGTATTATAAATTCTAACGCACTCATCAATAGTTAAAATACCAAACAAGTTATCAATACGATTATGGCGTGATGGATTACCAGAAACTGATACCCGGGAACCATTACATTTAATCGTTATCTTTGAAGAATATGAACCCTCAAGCTGAAGCGCTTTAGGATTTTTAGAAATTACTTCACCAGTTAACAAGTCTTCCTCAACATACAATGAAGCACCAACAAGCGGCAAAGCCGTTTGATGTTCCTGATGCATGGAAAGCTTGTCTACAAAGTAACCGTTCAAATGTTTATAACTCCCTAAATAGTGCAGATGTCCGCACTTAGTTCGGGTGTCACTTAGTTCGGGTGTCACTAGTACCCGAACAAAAAACCTGTCAATAGACTTACTCTACCAATATAATTGGTCTTAGGTGTTCACTCAAGGTATTATGCAAAAAATAGGGGGTAAACTAGTCTTATTTGTCACATAAGAGAGTTTAATATGTCTATAGATGTCAATTTAAAGCGTTTAAGGTTACAGAAGAAGCTAACGCAAGGTCAGTTAGCAGAGATGGCAAGCATTGAGCTTACACAAGTCTCCAGAATTGAAAGGAACGCTTCAGAGCCTAAATTAGAAACAATCAAAAAATTAGCAATAGCTCTAGAATGTTCAACAGATCAATTAATAATGAATGAAGCTACAAATAAGCACGATCCGAATTATATTAAAGATGTAGTTAAAAAGATTAACAATTTAACTCCAGTTAAAAAATTTGTAATCTTAGAAATATTAGAAAGTTACTTAAAACAAAATGAAATAAAAGAACCATCTATAAGGGAACAATTCGCTCAGAGTTTAAGTGACAACGATTGTGCAAGAATTGCCTATGAACATACTCAACAAGAAATACATTTTGAAGAAGAGTTAATAGATGATTTACATAAAGAACTTATTAAAATAAAAAAAGAAATGGAGCATGAATGAAAAAAGATACAATAAATGAATTAATAAAAGGAATGAACCTTCCGGATACTACAAAATTTCTTGGTTACTCTATCCACCTGCAGGAAGAGGATGAGTTTCTAATGGAATATGAAATTAAGCCAGGTCTACTAACAAATATGTGGTGGACAAAACAACCAGAAACGGCAAAGTATTTTAAAAGTATAAAGAAAGTCGAAAAAATTAAGGATAAAATTAAGCCGGAAGCAAATGTTGTTTGTGTGTTTGATACCGGCCCTCAAATTATCGTAACACAACCAAAAAATCAATAACTACAAAATGCTTACTCCTCCTCGTTGCTCAGGCTTCGCCCTCGTCCTCGTTTGCATTTTTAAAGGTTTATGATGCTCATTAAATTCAATGCTCCAGATCCCTTATTTGAACAAAAAGTAGAATTACTTAAACTTCAATTTAGAACAGGAGCTGCATCAAAAGCAGTTAGAAAAGCCGTAGAGAATTATCATAATCTCGATAGAAAAGTAGAGCTATATGAAGGTCAAATAGATTCAATGCAAGCTGAAATTGACAGATTACGTTTACTTATCGAAATTAATAAAGAATCTTCCATAAGCACTAAAATAGCCCACCTACGAAGCCTCAGAACGTAAAACAGTACACTATTCTCACTCTGAACAGTATCGGACTTAAGGGGTAGCATTAGCTATTTCATCAAACTAATGACTCAACCCAGTTATTCAACGTACATATTAATACCTGCACATAACAATTAAATGCTATCAGTTCACAGCAGTTGTTAATAATAGATATTATGACTATTTCATATTTATCTACCTAACTATACCCGTTACCAATCAAGATGCTGGTTTCAGAGCGCATGAGCGATATCAATTCAAGGTAATACTTTGTTGTAATGGTTGCTCCCTTATAAAAAGCATTAACGATGAAGTCATCTTTTAAAAGATGAAGCGCTCAAGCGCTTCTTCAATGGGTCTAAAAACAATTTATTCGTCGTTATTAAGTTTATTCAGGGAATAAACCTAATGCCTTGGATAAATTGTTTTTAGTTACCACTGAATCCTTCATCTTGAATGGTAATGGGTATAAATAAGTTTAAAAACTAAATTTCTGATGTGTTAAACATTCGTATATAGATCTAAATTTAGCTGTTACTATCTTATCTAGTTGTTAAAGCTAAATTAATAGCTCATTACTTTTTTGGATAATAATTGAAAACTTTTACTTGCCAATGTAATCACACCATTCATTTTGTAAATACCAAGTGTATAGCTTGTAATGCAATGCTTGGTTTTGTACCTGAAGATTTACAACTCACAGCATTAACTATTACCTCTGAAAGACTATATAAAGTAGCAATTAACGATAATTTATATAAGCAATGTAAAAATTATTGGCATCACGATGTATGTAACTGGATGGTTCCGCATGACGATCCAAATGATCTATGCCAATCTTGTCGTCTTAATGTCACAATTCCGAATCTTGAAAAGCCAGAAAATTTAAATTTGTGGTACAGAATGGAAACCGCTAAACGCGCCCTTTTATTTACTTTATTCAAATTGAACTTACCGGTTATAAGTCGCTTTATAGAGCCAAAGATTGGGTTAGGCTTTTCATTTCTAGAAGATCAAATTGAAGATGAATACGGGAATGAACTTACCGTTAAAAATTTCGTAGTTACAGGACACAGTGCAGGTTTAATAACTCTAAATTTGAATGAAGCATTAGATAGTGCTCGTATCGAAATGCGTGAAAAAATGAATGAACGCTATCGTACTTTAATTGGGCATTTTAGACATGAATCTGGACATTATTATTGGGATAGATTAATTAAACACTCATCACTAATTGAACCCTTTAGAGAGTTATTTGGTGACGAACGACTAAGTTACACGCAGTCTTTAGAGCAATATTATAAAAATGGTCCTGCTGATAATTGGCAAAACGTATGGATAAGCGCATATGCAAGTATGCACCCATGGGAAGATTGGGCTGAAACATGGGCACATTATTTACACATGGTTGATACACTAGAAACCGCCAATAATTATGAAATTAGTATTGCTGGTAATCAAGTAAAAAACCCATTGATGTACAGTGACAAAATTGATGATGCTTACACAGCAATAAGCTTTACTCAATTATTTAACGACTGGTGTCGTTTAACAAAATCATTTAATGCAATTAATCGCAGTATGGGACATGATGACGCATACCCTTTTGTTATATCAATTACCGCTCTAGACAAACTTAGGTTTGTACACCAAGCCATAAAATACGCAAAGTAAAAAAAATACTTGGTGCAACCACTTAAAATAAGGATTATTCAATGGCCATTCGTTGGGATAGCTATAATGTAGAAAATCTTCATGATGAATTAATACAAAATGCTAACTTACCTAGGCCTTTTGCAAAAGATTTATGTGAATACCTTGCTACATTATCTGATGTAGACATAAAAGAATTTAAAACAGCTTCTGATCTTTCCATTCAAACCATGGGAATAACCTTTACTGTATATAATGAAGAAGAAGGCTCTATTGATCGTGCTTGGCCTTTTGATATTATTCCTCGGTTAATTGATAAAACTGAATGGCAAACTATAGAAGTGGGACTCAAACAACGAGTAAAAGCGTTAAACTTGTTTATTGATGATCTTTATAACGATCAAAATATTATTAAAGATGGTGTTTTCCCAGCCCACTTACTTGAAAAATCAAAGAATTTTCTTCCACAGTGTAAAGGTTTTTCACCTCCATTAGGTATTTGGGCTCACATTTGTGGTTCTGACCTAGTGCGTGACAAAGACGGCACGGTTTATGTTTTAGAGGATAATTTAAGAGTACCTTCAGGGGTTTCTTACATGCTTGAAAATCGTCAGGTAATGAAAAGAGTGTTTCCTGAAATGTTTGATAAATATAACATTTTACCTGTTGATGACTACCCTTCTGAATTATACGATATGCTCGCTGAACTTTCACCTCGTGATATTAAAGAGCCTGAAATTGTTGTACTAAGCCCTGGGATTTATAATTCAGCTTATTTTGAACACGCCTATTTAGCCCAACAAATGGGAGCCGAGCTAGTTGTTGGCGACGATTTGGTGGTAAATGATGATAATTGTGTTTACATGCGAACGATTGAAGGTTTATCGCGAGTTGATGTTATTTATAGAAGAATAGACGACTTATTTTTAGACCCCGAGGTATTTAATCCTGATTCAACTTTAGGTGTTCCAGGAATAATGCGTGCTTGGTTAGCAGGTAATGTCGCGTTAGCCAATGCACCAGGGTCTGGTGTTGCTGATGATAAAGTAGTGTATGCTTTTGTACCTGAAATTATTGAATATTATTTAGGTGAAAAAGCAATTATACCCAACGTACCTACATATAAATGCATTAATCCTGATGATTGTGAATACGTAATTGAAAATATTGAAAACCTTGTAGTTAAACCTGCTAATGAATCTGGCGGTTACGGTATGTTAATTGGCCCTCATGCAACTAAAGATGAACATGAAGAGTTTAAAAAACTCATTCTTGCAGACCCCCGTAACTATATTGCTCAACCAATGTTAATTTTATCAACAGCGCCCACAATGGTTGAAGAAAAAGTTGAACCCAGACATTTAGATTTAAGACCTTTTATTTTATCAGGTAAAAACATAACAGTTACTACTGGCGGGCTTACGCGTGTTGCAATGCGTAAAGGCTCAATTATTGTAAATTCATCGCAAGGCGGTGGTAGTAAAGATACTTGGATTGTAGATATGGAGTCATTATGAGCATGCTTTCGCGCGTTGCAAACAACATTTATTGGTTAGGTCGCTACCTTGAAAGAGCTGAGAATACGGCACGAATTGTAAATGTTAATGCTAATTTATTACTCGACTTACCTAAAAATGTTCGTTTAGGTTGGACTCCTTTACTTGAAATAATGTCCAACAAAGAAATATTTAATGAATATTACGACACCCCAAATGAAGAAAATGTTACCGCATTTTTAATTACTGATACACGAAATCCCAGTTCAATTATTAGCTCGTTAATTGCGGCACGAGAAAATGCTCGTACCATCCGTGAAATTATTCCTCGTGAAGCATGGGAACAAATAAATTCAATTTATTTATTTGCAAAAGAACAACAACAAGAACAAATTAAAAACGGTCGTTACCGACATAACTATCTTAATAAAATAATTCAAGCTCAGCAGGCTATTACGGGTAACTTATCAGGAACCATGACTCATGATGAAGGTTATGATTTTTTATGTTTGGGGAGAAATATTGAACGCGCCGATATGACCACAAGGATAATAGATGTGCGTTCTGCCACCCTATTACCATATATTGATAACGAAATAACTCCTTTTGAAAACATTCAATGGATGAGCGTTTTAAAATCTTTAACAGGTTATCAAATGTATCGCAGGCAAATGCGTTTACGTATAAAACGAGAAGATGTTCTGCGTTTTTTATTACATGATGATAAATTCCCTCGTGCGGTAAAACATACTTTACTTCAGGTTCAAACCTTTCTTACAAATTTACCAAATAGTGAAAAAGCTTTACAAGAACTTAAAGTCGTTCAACATCAATTATATGAAGCTAAGCCTGAAACTTTAAAACAAGATAAGCTTCATGAATTTATTGACGAATTACAAAAAAGCCTAGAAAGCCTCCATAATACAATGTCGGAAGCTTATTTTTAAACTCTTTATTAGTTAGTTAAAGCCCACCAAGTAATCGCTCAGTGGGCTTTCTGTTTTATAAAGAAAAAAGGTTAATTTCTTCAAATTTTTATTTTTATAAGTACCCTATTACTTATTCATTAACTAAGATAAAAATCTTTGTCACTTAAATTCTAGTATTGGACTTAGCACCAAACGTTAATTATACTCATATTAACCCTATATCTAGTACAAATTAAAGATAAGCTTTACACTAAGCTGCTATAACTATGACATTATCTAAACCTATTCCTCTTTATGCTTCTTATAAAGATTTATGCGATTTTTACTTAGAAGATTATCCACAACTTGAAACATTATTTAATTCTGAACCCGCTTGGTGGTTTGAACATTTTACGTGGGGAAAGTTATTTTTAGAATATACCGGAAGAAATAAATCGGTACATACTTACGATCGATTTAGAAATGAAATAGAGCGATTTTTATTATGGTCGTTTATTATAAAGCAACAACCTATAGACCAACTTCGTAAATCAGACATATTAGAATATGCCGACTTTTGTTGGCAACCACCTGTGACCTGGATTGGAACATCTAACCAAGAAAGATTCAAACTTTCTAATGGGTATTCTACACCAAACAAAAATTGGTTCCCCTATAAGATTCAAATACCTAAAAGTCAAAAAAACATAGCCGCAATTGATAAAAAAAAATATCGCCCGTCTCAACAAACATTAACCTCTTCATTCACCGCTCTAATTGTGTTTTATCATTATCTAATGGCAGAAGAATATTGTTTAGGCAACCCAGCACTTATTGCAAAAAAAGATTGTCGGCATTTTATTACTGATGCTCAGGTAAAAGAAGTTAAACGACTTAACGCAGTACAATGGCAATATGTTTTAGATACTGCTGTTGATATGGCTAATGAAGATGAAAGTTTTGAGCGAAGTTTATTTGTTATTGCCTCATTAAAAACATTATTTTTGCGTATATCTGAGTTATCAGAACGCCCTGCTTGGTCACCAACAATGGGAAATTTTTGGCTAGATGAAGACGATAACTGGTGGCTAAAAGTATTTGGTAAAGGTCGTAAATTAAGGGATACCACGGTACCAGAAGATTATTTACCATTTTTAAAACGTTATAGAGCATCAAGAGGGTTATCAAGTTTACCCAGCAGTAATGAAAATACCGTACTTGTAGAAAAAGTTAGAGGACAAGGTGGTATGACATCAAGGCATTTAAGGCGTTTAGTACAAACGGTTTTTGATCGCGCATACTTAACTATGAAACAACATCTAGGTGAGGATAAAGCCCTAAAATTAAAAGAGGCTTCTGCACATTGGTTAAGGCACACCGGAGCAAGTATGGAGATTGAACGAGGCCGACCACTTAAGGATGTTTCCGAAGATTTAGGGCACGCAAGTATGGCAACAACTGATACGGTTTATGTACAAAGTGAAAACAAACTACGTGCCGCAAGTGGTAAAAAACGTAAAGTTAATTAAATGTCGCTGATCTTTTAAGTAAAATTTACAACAGTAAGTTTGGTTTTTGTATACGGCATTGTAATTGATAAGTGGTCATTCACTTATAAATACATTGCAGATTAAGAAATGCTTTGGGAGATTAGCTTCAAGTAATTTTGATAGCCTAAAAAATTAATTAATGCAGATTTATAACTTCAATCAGGTTGCTCTAAAACCTAGGGCATTAGCGGGACGCTGGAACAGTTACCGAGAATAACCATCACACAAACTAACAAAGGCATTGTTCAATGCGCAATGTGCTTAGATCTTGTTTCGAAAATCAAATATGTACCATAATTTAATTACTTGTAAACCCCAATTAAACTAACGCTTAAGTGGGTATCCATTGCACACGTTAAATAACCGTTCCATAAAATCAACTCATTCAAAAACATTTTAATCAGGTTGATAATAACTCACCTAGTAATTTTATTTAATAACCCTAAGGGTTATATGAATATATTAATTTTTTTATAAATTAGTTTATTTTAATCAAAAGTAAATACTCACACCTAGCCACTAAGAGTTATTGGAGTTTGACTTTTCATCTTGAAAGGGGTTGTTGGGGTTACTAAAGATCAAGCGCATGGAGTTATTAGGGTTTTGTTTTTGTTGATTTTTAGGGGTGTCAGGGTTATTATTATGTGAAATTAATATGAGGAATGAAAAATGAATTACCCTATTTTAATAAGAGAAATTTCTGACAAAATTTATAGTTTATCGGCAGTTGATTTAGCAGGATGTATCGTAAAAGCTAAAAGTATTGATGAAGGCTTAAGCCAAATGAGGAAAGCGCTAGGAGAGCATTTAGAAATTTTAGCCGAATACGGCGAAAACATTCCGAATGCTAAATTAATTGATTACCATATGAAGCAAAACGAAAATAGTACCTGGGCATTACTTGAAATTGATATAGTACCGTATTTAGGTAAAAGCCAAAAAATTAATGTGACACTTCCAGAATTACTTATTAAAAAAATTGATGATCGGGTAAGTAAATCCCCTCAACATAAAACACGTTCAGGGTTTATAGCATCGGTATGTCTAAATGAGTTATCTAAATAGTGATAAAAATTACCGTAGTAAATATTTACAGGTTTGAAGTGGTCTGACAGACAGCTAATAATTTTAAACAAAAAATAATGAAATATTATACGCTAAACCCTTGCGCATCCCTTTCATTGATACATTCATATGAACCCATTTCAAACTCACGACAAATTAAAGGCCGGTTTTCATAAATAGTACACATTAATGTTTCACGATCCAATGCTGAACACCAACCATCATCTAAACGCATCATAGTTTCGCCCCCCCACTCATCATAGGCAATGTGCTTATCGGGAACACCAGTATCCGTGATAATCATAACCTCTAAATGACAGCAGCATGCTTCACAACTTGAGCACTTAATCTCATCTGGTGTTATATTTTTAATAGGTATATTCACAGGTGTAGTTTATGTTAATAAAATTTCCAGCATGTTATCTTAATTTTAATAAATCTACATTAATAATAATTTAGTTTTGGACTTGTTTAACATTTGCGCAAATAAATGCTAAACAATTAAAATGACGAGGGCAAGCTTGAGTAAGTGAGTTAAGTAACGGGTATATATTTCAAAAGTAATTTTTATGCGTCAAGATTTTCTTGCACAGATTAAATACCAACTAACAGCCCTGCTTTCTCCGTTGCTTCTTGAGTTCTTTTTGCAAGCACTCTTACTTCATCAGCTACAACCGCAAATCCCCTGCCAGCCTCGCCAACTCTTGCAGCTTCAATAGCGGCATTTAATGCAAGTAAATTAGTTTGGTCAGCAATTCCTTCAATTACTGTAACTATCTCCTTAATTTTTACTAAACTTTCTTCTTGTTGTTTCATACTATTAGATTCTATTTCACCTAACTCTTGTGTCTTAACTTGAGCCTCAATATCACTCAATGCACCTACAACTCGTAAAGGCATTCCCGTATTAGTACGTTTAGTCATTCCTCTTGCTCTAAACCAGCGGTAACCAGATGATTTAGTTTGTAAGCGGTATTGAATATCATAAGGAGTTTTCCCTGTTTTATCCAACAAATGGTCAGAAAACGACTGTAAAACATGATGTTTTTCATCTGGATGCAATAATGAAGCCCAGCTATTTAACACGTTGGGAAAGTCTTTTTCATTACTATATCCTAGAAGTATTCTAAATTGATCAGACCACCAAAAAGGGTTATTAGGATTTACTGGATCACCAGCGATAACCTCCATATCCCATAAACCATCTGAAAGCATTTCACTACCTAAATCAAAACGAGTCATTAATTTTTCAAGTTCTACTGCACTGTTTTTCTCGTCATGTATATCTATAAGTGATCCTGCTACCCTCAAAGCATTACCATTTTTATCTCTACTAGTAGCGCCTAAGGCATGAAACCAACGATATTCACCGTTTTTTAATTTCAACCTATACTCAACATCATAGGGAGTTTTTCCAGAAGTATCCCCTAAATGTGCAGCAAACGCATCTAACGTTGGTTGAGAATCTTCTGGATGTAAAGCATTGGCCCAACTACCCAAAACATCAGGAAAATCAAATTTACCATTGTATCCAAGTAATTTTCTGAAAGAATCAGACCAATAAAAAGGAAACTCATCATTAAGCTCTTTACCCGCAACTAAGGTCAAATCCCAAAGCCCGTTTTCTGAAGCAATACACATAAGTTCAAATCTACCTTTTAAAAATTCATTTTCAATTTGCTGAGCGGATAGATTTTGTTCTATTTCCTTCAATGAATTTTCTTTCTCAACCAAAATAGCTTTTAAGTTGTTAAGTTGATTGATTTTATTAACAACATCATCGCTTATTTGAGTAATATGATTTGGAGAAAGAGATCTAGTTCTTTCATCATTTAGTCTTTCAAATTTATCAAAAGCTTGTCGAAAAGCTTTATATCGTGAAATAAAATTAAACATATTGTGCCTTACAAGCCATTGAATTATGCATATTAATTTGAATAATAAATTTATCAAACAATAAAAACATGAACTTAATATAATAATTCAAGCAGTAAAAATCAGGAATATCAATTAAATTTGTTTTTTTTATCGTAACTTCTAGTTTTTGCTCCTATAAAGAAGTAAAACACTGTCAGTTATAAGCAGCTTACTGAAGATCCAAGCAACACAAGGTGACATGGTTTAATTGATCCAACTAACCCAGTTAAGAGATAATTAACTTAACTGGAGAAAATGAAATGACACAAAAAAAGAAATACTCAAAAGAATTTAAATCAGAGCGTTGAAAAACAAAGGCTAACCGCTTTTAAAATATGCGGTGCAAAGCAAGCTTTAACACTTGCTATCCACCTCAGGGAGTGTTGTTATGAGTTTTGTAACTGTTCCAATTTTTTTTCTAGTTGTTCTCTGTGGATTTTAAGCTTATCTCTTACCTTTTTTTGAGCGTTTGCGTAGTCATTATTACTTTTACTCTTTTCATTCCAACGATCATATCTTGATAAAGTTGCATCTGCTTCTTGTACAAGTGTTGAAAGAGCCATGATCTCTAATGATTGATTAGTTGCTTTCATTGACATTTTTATATTGTTTTGATTTTCTTGAATTTGATGGCTCTGTAACCTGTTTGTATATATTATGGCAGCAAGAGCTAGACCAGAAAAAAGAGCATTAACACCACCAAACATCTCACCAGCTTCTGACAAATTACTTGGAATGCCAAAAATTGTAAGTAATACAACTATTGAAAGACACCAAAAGCTGACGACACTCAATACTATATTTCTAAATTCTTTCACTTACTACTCCTTTAAATAACATAAAACTATGGTGAATTCATAACGCTAAGCTAAGCGAAAAAATGCAGTTGGCTATAATGTGGTAGCGATGCGAAACGTAGCCAACTGTATTTTTTCCGTTTGAGCACCTTATTAGCTTTTTGTCATCAATGACTCAAATTCAGGGTGATTAATTGTAGCCTTTATAAGATCTTGAACAGCTGGTGCTAATGCGTCCGCAGAGGCATTGCATGCAGTAATGGCATCAAACCCACTTTCAAATGAATACCTATTATTAACAGTTAAACTAGTTCCGTTATTTGAATTTAAACTTAAGCCTAAATCCCAGTAGCCTGAAACAGAAGAGAACTCAACTTTAGTAATATCCCCTGTTACTTTAATGCTATCTTTAGAGTATTTATCAGCCATTTTTAACTCATCATTAAAGGCTTTAGTAATAAACTCTGGAATACTTAAACCGTCAGCTGGCTCAATTGGCCCCATTAGGCGACAGTTAGAACTAAATTTCACAGGCTGACTTAAGCTTGTAAACTCTCCATTGATTGTCTCTAGATGTTTAAGTGCTTGATTATTATCTACCGATATAGCATATCTTGGAGGCTGCATTGTTGAACATGCGCTTAATGCCAACACACCTAAAGCTAGTACTATTTTTTTCATTTCATTTCCTTTTTATTATACAAGAGTTAAATATTTTTATTAAAAAGCTAACACCTCATTCAGAGACTAAAATTGATGGCTAAAATAAGCGAAGCACGAGCAAATAGCCAGCTGTTTTTGTCCTTTTTAATGACTTGTATGGATAATAACACCCACATCCATATTCTTTTTTAAAACCAGTTTAGGTAAAGTGAGACCCAAGCTTTAGCAGCAACTAAAGCCTTTTTATTACGGTAGTACGATTGATTGCGTGCTCCTCTGTTGAGAGACCGATAACAAGTGAAAACATCGTATAAAACTCTAAGCATAAAACTCGGATAGTCAACTTGGCCTCGAGCCCGAATAGTAAGGCAGAGTAAGCTTATTATGAATACGAAAATTAATCAAAATGAAATTAACGCCGGTGTCGATACCCGTTATCATTCGAGATGCAGGTTTCAGTGGGAACTAAAAACAATTTAGGCACAGATTTCTTGTTCCAGACGAAATCTAAGGTCAACATCCATGTATGCAAGGCATTAAGTTTATATCATGGTTATTCTCGGTAACTGCTCCTGCGTTACCCTAATGCTCTACATCCCTGTAGAAACATGACTACACTTAATAACGCCGTATAAATTGTTTTTAGACCCATCGAAGAAGCGCTTGAGCGTTTATTTCTTTAAAAAATGACTTCATCGTTAATGCTTTTTTACAAGGGAACAACCATTACAATAAAGTATTGCCTTGAATTGCTTACTATAAACATTGACGCTCACGCGCGCTAAAACGAGCACTTTGAATGATAACGGGTATAAACCTAGTTTCATTTTAAATTTTTTAGCGAAAAGCAACTAGCGCCTCACTATGAGGCAAATATAAGTTAGTTAAAATAAGCAACACAGGAGCAAAAACCAAAGGGCGAAAACAGACAAATTCGATGCATTATTAAAGTAAGCGTAGATAAGGCTATTTGTTATCGACTCGTTTCAGGGAACCTAAAAAATAGCGAGAACTGGCCTATCAAAGGGTTTACGGTCATCAATTAAAAGTCTTTTAGGTGGTTCAATACTCGCTTACTTGATATCGGATAAGGTGTTTTAAGGTTTTGTGCGTATAAAGACACTTTAAGTTCTTCAATCATCCATGCTACGTCTGCAAGTTCTTTAGTTAGCGGCTGCCCTTTTTTTTGCTTACTTAACACTGCGGCGTAGGCTGAATTTGCTTTTTCTATTTCAATCATTTTTAAACGGTCTTGGTTAGGATCTATGGGGAGCTTTTCAAGCCGTCTGATCATTGCCTGTAAATACCTATTTATATCGTCAAGTTTATTATGTCCTGATTCAGTTACAAAGCCTTTAAAAACTAAGCTTTCAAGATTTTGTTTAATATCACCATGGGATTGAATAAGAGCTAAGCTAACATTGCCTTTTAGTTTTTTGCGAATGTCGTGAGCTGTACTTAATGCTTTTTCAACTTTAATTGCCCCAGCTAAAACACAATCAGCAATTTCAGCTCTTATATGATCTTTAGCTTGGCTAAACTCTTGCTCGTTTCTTGGTAAATCACCATGGTTTAACAATAAATGCTGGCACGCAGCGACAATACAGTCTTGTAATAAATCGGTGATTGAACCAAAAGGATTAAAATATAAGCCTAACTTAGCTTTATTAGGAAGCTTTTCTTGCAGGTATTTAATCGGTGATGGAATATTGAGCAGTATTAGCCTACTAGCACCTTTTAACATGGCTTGTTCTGCAATCTCTTGTTGCTCAAACAATTCTATGGCGACACTATTATTTTTATCAACTAAAGCCGGAAAGGCTTTGATAGTAATATTGGCCACTTTCTTTTCATAGCCGGTTGGTAATTCTTTAAAGTCCCACGTTTTAATATCTGTTTTTTCAATGCCTTTATCCGCTACTTGTTTAATGGAGGCTTTAACTTTGCCTTGTAGCTCTGCTTTTAATAAATCTAAGTCTCGACCTTGTTTAACCAATGCGCCTTTTTCGTTTAAGATTTTAAAGTTCATGGTTAAATGTATGGGCAATTCGATGTTGTGCCATGAATTTTCAGGCAATCTTACTCCGGTCATTCTTAATAACTGTTTTTCTAATGCTTCAACTAATGGTTTATCATGCTCCTGTTTAGTCGACATTGCTGTTAAACAAGCTTCAGCGTAGTTAGGCGCTGGCACAAAATTACGGCGTAATGATTTAGGCAGTCCTTTAATTAGTGCGACAATTAATTCAAGCCGAAGTGCGGGTATTAGCCAATCAAACCCTTCTTCATGTACTTGATTTAAAATCCCGATAGGAATAATAACGCTTATACCGTCATCAATATTTCCCGGTGTAAAATGATATTGCAAAGGTAAGGTTAAGTTACCTTGTTGCCAAGTATCAGGGTATTCTGTTTTTGATAATTCTTTTGAGCTTTCATTTAATAAAAAAGCTTTGGTAAAATGCAGTAGTTTATTGTTTTGCTGCTTTTCTTTTTTCCACCACGATAAAAAACTACGTTGACAATTTATATGCTCAGGTAGTTTTGATGCGTAAAATTCAACAAGGTGTTGTTCGTCTATTAAAAAATCTTTTCGGCGCGCTTTTTTCTCAAGGTTTTCGATATCGGTAATAAGTTTTTTGTTTTCTTTGAAAAAGCTTTCTTGAATTGTACAGTCGCCGTTAACAAGAGCTTCTCTGATAAATATTTCTCTACAGGTATTAGGCTCAATTTTATTAAAATTAACTTTACGATTAGCAACAAGTATTAAACCATAAAGCGATACTTGTTCAGCGGCCATAACCGCACCTTGTTTTTTCTCCCAATGTGGTTCGCTATAGCTTTTTTTAATAAGATGAGCAGCCAAAGGTTCAATCCATTCGGCTTCAATTTTACCCACCATACGTGCAAACAATCGGCTAGTTTCAACAAGTTCAGCACCCATAATCCATTTAGGCGACTTTTTAGCAACACCCGAACCAGGGAAAATATAAAATTTACTGCCACGTGCACCTTTGTACTCTCGGTTTTCATCGAGTTGGCCAATATGACTTAACAAACCTGATAATATAGCTTGATGAATAATATGCTGGTTATTTTCTTCTTTAAAATTAAGTTGGGTGATGGGTGTTTTTAAGTCTCTAAATGTTGATTTTAGTTGTGAAAAAATATCTTGCCACTCCCTTATACGCATATATGCGATAAAGTCTTTTTGGCATAGCCGTCTAAATTGGTTATGAGTTAATTCTTTTTGCTGATCGGTTATATAATCCCATAAGTTAAGTAAACTTATATAGTCGGATAAAGGATCTTTGAAGCGATTATGTTTTTCGTCGGCTGCTTGTTGTTTTTCATGTGGGCGTTCACGCGGATCTTGAATGCTTAAAGCACTAACAATAATCAATATTTGCTCAACACAACCTAAATCAATAGCGGTTAAAATCATTTTTGATAACCGAGGATCAATAGAAAACTTTGACAGCAAACGTCCTGCCTTAGTTAATACAACCTTAGCTTTTTTGTTATTTTGATTACTCACATAAGATATTGCCGCAAGCTCTTCTAATAGTTTTACGCCATCATTTATATTGCGACTATCGGGTGGTTGTACAAAAGGAAAGTCAGCAATACTACCTAAATCAAGGGCAAGCATTTGTAAAATAACGGTTGCTAGATTAGTTCTTACAATTTCAGGGTCAGTAAACTCGGGTCTACCTAAATAATCATCTTCTGAATACAATCGAATGCAAACACCTGCTGAAACCCTACCACAACGGCCAGATCGTTGATTAGCACTAGCTTGCGATATCGCTTCGATAGGTAAACGTTGAACTTTAGTACGATAACTGTAGCGAGAGATCCTAGCTGTGCCAGGGTCAATAACATATTTTATTCCGGGTACAGTTAAACTGGTTTCGGCGACGTTAGTGGCTAAAACAATGTTACGACCACTATGCGGTTGAAATATTTTATTTTGCTCTTGCACGGTCAGGCGTGAATATAAAGGTAAAATATTGGTATGACGTAAATTGGCTTTATCTAATGCACTAGCGGTTTCTCTTATTTCTCGTTCACCATTTAAAAATATAAGAATATCGCCGTGGCTAATATCTGTTAATTCGTTTATTGCTTGTAAAATACCTGAAATAACATCATTGTCGTCTTTTTGCGCGTTGTTTTCATTATCATCTGGGTCATTATTTTTTGCATTTGGCTCGTTTAACGGTCGGTATAAAACATCAACTGGGAATGTTCTTCCTGATACTTCAATAATAGGTGCATTATTAAAATGCTCTGAAAAGCGTTGAGGATCAATTGTTGCCGAAGTAATAATAATTTTTAAGTCAGGGCGTTTAGGTAAAATTTGTTTAATATAACCTAAAATAAAATCTATGTTTAAGCTGCGCTCATGAGCTTCATCAATAATTAAGGTATCGTATTGGCGCAAAAGGCGATCGGTTTGCATTTCTGCCAGTAAAATCCCATCGGTCATTAATTTTACATGGCTATGTTGATCAACCATATCATTAAATCTCACTTTGTAACCTACCGATGTACCCAATTTTGTATTGAGTTCTTCTGCAATACGTGTAGCTACGGTGCGAGCAGCAATTCTGCGTGGCTGGGTATGACCAATAATGCCATCAATCCCTCGACCTAACGCTAAGCATATTTTTGGAATTTGAGTCGTTTTACCTGAGCCGGTTTCACCAGCAATAATTGTGACTTGGTTGTTTTTAATTGTGTCGGCTATGTGATCTACATTTTGAGATACCGGTAACGATTCGTTATAGGTTATTTTGGGAAGTTTGCTCAGCTTGGCTTGTTTATTATGTATTGAGGTTTCAATAAGCTTAGCTGTATGTATTAAAGCATTATTCTTTTTATCGTTATCGTTGATTTTTTTAGCATTGACTAGCTTATTTTTTAAGCGTGGTCTATCTGAGCCTTTAACATTGGTTAATAGATTAAAAAGAGTTTGAATTTCAGGGATAGGATTTGAACTAAATTCTAACGACACAACGGGCTCTACTACAAATTTACAGTGCGGCTATAATATCAGTTTATCTTTAAAATGGCAGTAATTGAGTCAATTAGTGATGTTAAAGCTTGATTGGTAACGGGTATAATTATATTAAATAAAATACGATAGCGCGAATAATTTGTAACGCGTTACGTATTATTTTTAATCGTTAGTTTAAAAAGTTAAAACTGTAGTTAACATTAATAATAAATTTAATAGCTAAACTGTTAATTTATGATTTAATTTATCAGCTGTTTCACCCGAACGAATATGTTTATCGATTGCACCTAAAACATCGTTACGACAAATTGTACCTAGCAACGTGCCATCATCATCAACAACGGGATAAACTTTAGGTTTATTTTGTAACATGGTTTGCCCAAGTTCAATCACGCTATCGTAAGGTTTAACCGTTAGTGCATTTTTGGTCATCATTTCACTAACGTACGCAAAGTGCTCGTTGTGATAAATACTATCAATCATTTTAGCGAGTACGTCATTTTCAGATAAAAAACCAATAAGTTGATTATTATCATCGATTACAGGTCCACCAATTTGCTTAGTTTTTAAAAACCTTAATGAAGCATCTTGTACAACCATATTAGCTGTAAAAGTTACCGGGTGTTGATTCATGTAATTATGTACTTGTAACGATTCCATAGGTTTAATACCTTATTATTTTTATTTGTTTAATTATCTTTAACTGTAGACCTTAACGAAAAAAATGTAATAAAATTCATTATTTTATTAGTGAAAGTAGCGCTAATGCTTCTGATCCGCTCTGTTGTTTATCTAATTGTTTTACTGACTGCTTGAAGGTTTTTCTTAAATGCCCTTTAAGGTGGGGTAATACCTCTTTTTTATTAATGTTTTTTAATTGGCAAAACATTGCTAAGCAATATATTGTTTCTAACTCGGTAAGAGTTGATTGACGATTAGCCTGTCGGTTATTACACGAACCGCAGCCACCTTTAAATTGAAACGCCGTATTTGAAAATATAACCCCAAAACCCATAAAACAAGCAACTAAGTCGATTGTTTGAGGAATATATTCTTTGCCACCAGGGGGTAAAATTGGTGCGTGGTACACTAGTAATGATGAAAAAATTTGGGCAAAGGATGATACTAAATCTTGCGGTTGATTAACCTGTGCTGGATTATAACTTATTTCGATTACTTGTTTATCTTCACTATTTAAATTTATCAGTGCGTCATTGCCACGTAATAATGTATTGGCTGGCAAGGCATTCTCAGATAAAACTGGTAATTTATTTGATGAAATACTGTGTGGTTCAACTAAAGTTAAAGGCCAATCTTGCATACCTGCATATTCAACAGTTTGACTAAAAACTCGTTGTGCCATTTCATGCACACTAGACACCCTACCCGGATAAAACTCATTTGTTGGCAATATAAGTTGGCTATCATTTTTTAAAAAATTACCATTAAGGTGGGTAATTGCCCATGAAAAAGTATCTGCAACCCAGTTATGTACAGTGGGTTCTACTACGGGCTTATTACTAAATATATTTAAGATCATAATTTCATGGATACTTGATAAATAAAAAAGGTAGAGGTGTTGTTAAAATACAGTCATTACAATACAAGCGTTTAAAAGCCAATTAGCTAATCAACAGCCCTAGACTGTTGTAATGCCCAGTTCCACCCTTGGGTATTAAATAAAGCCACAGTGGAAAGTGAATGATGATGGCTACCGCTTGACTCTTTAGTAGAATAAGACAGATAAATAAGCGTTTTGTTTTCAGTATCGTAAATTCTACGTACTTTTAAACTCTTAAATAAAATACTTTTAGATTGCTTGAATACAATATCGCCATTTTTAGAACGGTCAATTTTATTCAGTTGCGCTTCAGTAATCTCACCCGTTTGACGACAAGCAATAGACATATCAGATGGATCGCTAAAATCTAAATCTGCTTCAACATGGCTGATATGGCAAGTTACGCCAGTAATAATAGGGTCTTGTTTTGCCTCGATCACTACATCTTTAGTAGTAAACAGACCTAAGCTAACTTTCCCTACGTTATCAGAACAACCTGATATTATTGTGGTGGTTAATATTGCGGTCAATAATTTAGCTTGAAATAAATTTGATATTTTGAGCTTGATCATAGGTAGGTTCACTTATTATTAAAAGTTAATAGATATATAATGGGCTTTATACCCGTTACCATTTAAAATGCAGGTTTCAGAGCGCTTGATTGGTAACGGGTATATAATACTTGATTTAAGTGTAATTTAAACGGCAGCAGTTACTTATTTTAAATTGCTTGAGTTAACACTCGTGATTTAACGTTAAAATACAGTTATTTGATTTAATAACTCGTATCAAATTTTATAAGTTGTAGCTATAAAAACCCTATTTTAGTGGCTAACCAATAAGCTCTTCAAGCGCATTACTGAGGGTTGGATAGGTAAACTTAAAGCCATTCTTTTCAATTTTGGCGGGGATAACATGTTGGCCGGTAATCAGCAGTTCATCTGCTAACTCACCTACCATGATACTCAAAAATTTCGCAGGTATTCTTAATCGAATATAGGTTTTTACGTATAAGCTTAAAATATTAGCAAATTCTTTATTAGTTACTGGCTGTGGTGCGGTTCCGTTGATTGGGCCTGATATTTCAGGGCTAATAATTAAATGTAGCATAATAGCAACAAGATCATCACGATGTATCCAAGACATCCATTGGTCACCATTAGATATTTGCATTGAAAAGCCAAGCTTAAAGGGTAATAGTAACTCTTCCAACGATCCACCATTGTTGCCTAATACGATGCCAATACGTAATAAACATACCCGAGTTTGAGATGATTTTGCTTTTAGTGCCTGCTCTTCCCATTGCTTGCACAATTGGTGTGGAAAGCAATCAGTAGTATCACCCTTTTCATCCAATATATTATTTTTATTTGGACCGTAATAACCTATGGCTGAACCACTGATTAATAGCTCTGGTTTTACTTTTAATCGTTCAATAAGGTTACATAATTGAGAAGTTACAGATAATCGACTTTCTATAAATTGCTCTTTTCGTTTTGTCGTCCAGCGACCGCCTGCTAAAGACTCACCAGCCAAATTGATTATAATGTTAAATTCACAATGATCCGGAATCTCAGATAATTCAGTGATCAATTTAACTTTACTACTTAATACTTTCTCTGCTGAGTTAATGTTACGGGTTAATACGGTTAACTCATAGTTTAATGTTAAAAGCACTTGTACAAGTCTTTGGCCAATAAAACCTGTTCCGCCTGTGATCAATATTTTTTTTGTAGATGGGAGGGGGGTGGTATCGGGAATTGATGATGTTTCTTCAAAGGTATTGTACTTTTCAAACATTGATGAGGGCATAATAATTAAACCTATAAAAGTGAAGAGTAAGCGATAAATTGCTAATTTATTAGCCAATACAAGTTAAATAGAGAAATTGATCACTCGTTGATGTTATTAGTACTATAACTAAACTGATATAGCCGTTATCAATCAAAATACTGGCTTCAAAGCATCTTGATTGGTAACAGGTATAAATCTAGTTTTCATTTTATAAGAAAGTCCGATTTATTGAAGTATCGTTATTTTATACGTTTAACATTTATTGTGCGGTTTGTGTTTTTCTTTTTAAGGTGAATAGCTCCTAATGCAGCTTTTGATAATACAACCGTATCTCCAACTTTTAGCCTAATTCTAGCTGAATCGTTTTGTTGCCATTTTTGTCCATTAGATAAATAAATAACGTATTGACCTCTAATAAGCTTATCTATTTTTTCAATTGTTGCGCTTATTTCGGTTAAATTTTGCGCTTGTTCTTGCTCTGTTTTTTGTAAATGTTCTTTTGCAAAGTTATCTACAGCTTTCTTTTTTTCCTCTTCAACAGGATCTGTTTTTATTGCCGTTGGAGTCGTTAATGATGTGTTTTTTAAACTAGTTACGTCATTAGGTATGTTTCTATCAAAGGTTTTATTATGAGTTTTATCATAGTTTTTATCGAGTAAGTTACTGCGAAGACTTGCCACAGGCGCATTTAAAATTTTATCAAAACATGCTAAACGCAAATTATCAGCTTGAGTGTTTTTACATAGCTGTAATTGATCAATTAACTCTACAGGCTGCGATTGATTATTGTTATGTGCAAATAGCGGTAATGAAACTAAGTTTATGGTTATTAATGCAACATAAATAGATATTGTTTTCATATATTCCTACTGTGATTGTAAATTAGGAAAGAAACGATAACGATCCGCTCCTAATGAGCTGTATTGATAAACTTGTACATCACTAAGCAAAATTAGATAAGTTTACCGTTTATAACTTTACCAATTGATTGAGAATGAGTATTATTTACCGCCTATCTTGTTTTAACGCTATATTATTCCAATATTAATTTTACATTAACTTTAAAGTAAGGAAAGCAATTCAAATGAAATTTGCCTTAATTCAAACAAAAAAAATAGCTGCTAGTTTAATATTAGTTGCTAGTTTTAGTACCTTTTCAGTAGTCGCCGGTGGTGAAGTTGGTGATCATGTTAACCACCTTTCAGACAACCTTAAAAAGTATGAAGAAGAAGTTAATTGGTTATCAACTAAAGTTGGAGGCATTGTAACTACTTATCAAAATGACGGCGCAAAAGCAGCTAAAGCCGAGGCACTAATAGACCACTGGGAGCACGTAGATTTTCATGCAGCTATTGAAAGTAATTATGTGCTAATATATGCGTCAATTTGGCAGGGTTTATATGGAGTTAAAGAAAGTATTGATAACAAAACTCCTATTACAAATGTTAAAGTTGAGCAGGTAAAATTAGAGCAAGCTCTTTGGCAAGCTCTTGGCGCTGTTAAAATGGCCGCTAAGTACCAAAAAGACGGCTTATTACCTACAGTTAAAACCACAGCAGAAGCCCCTAAAAACTCTATTGAAGCCCTTGCAGTTATTGATAAAAACCTACATAAAGTAGTAGCTAAGTATGCTGAAAAACTTATTGATACTTCCACCACGATTGTTCACGACACTTACCTTAATTTATTTGAAGGGGTTGAAGGTGAACTTATCGCTTTAGATGCAAACTTAGTTGAAGCATTAGAGAAAGATTTTAACGTAACCTTACCTAAAGCAATTAAAGAAAATAAAAGCGTATCGCAAGTACGAGATATTGTTGAAGACATGACTAAAAAACTTAATAAAGCAAAAACTTTACTTGAAAATAGCGCTAAAAATAAAAAGGCAGTATTTTAACTTATGCAACGTAGAACATTTATAAAAACACTTTCTTATTTAGGTGCAGCTAGCGCTTTACCTTTTCTACCTATTCGCGGTTTCGCACAAACATTAGCTGCAGCTCCAATAGGTGCTATATCGGTAAATGATTTACCCGAATTAAACGGTGAATTAACCCTATACCTTGGTAGAGGTGAAGGTGGTTTATATGAAGATGTTCTCAATGCTATAAAAAAACGTAACCCTAATTTTACTTTACGTATTCGACGGGGACCAACAGCAGCTTTAGCTAACATGATTATTGCCGAAGCTAAAGCTGGCGTTGGCAAAGCAGATTTATTTTGGGCGGTTGACTCTGGTGCTATTGGCCAAGTAGTTGGCGCAGGTTTAGCCCAAACACTCCCTATTGATTTAACTGAACAACTGCAAAGTGAATTTCGTTTTAGTGATTGGGCACCCATTTCGGGGCGTATCCGTACCTTGCCTTATAACCCTGAGCGTATAAACGCAACGCAAATACCTGACAGTATTATGGCATTGCCAGAGTCTAACTTGTCTATTGCTTGGGCTCCTGCTTATGCCTCTTTTCAATCTTTTGTTACCGCAATGCATTTGACTGAAGGCGACAAAGCGACTACTCAATGGCTAAAAGCAATGAATGGTAAAGCGAAAAAGTACGCGGGTGAGCTAGGCGTGGTTATGGCTGTTGAGCGTGGCGAAGTTGATTTAGGCTTAGCTAATCATTATTACACCTTACGATTAAAATCTGGTAAACCTGATGCTCGGTTAAAATTAGCTTTTACAAATAATGACGCAGGTTGTTTAGTTAATGTTTCGGGTGTTTTGGCACTGAAAAAAGATAAAACAGCAAACGACTTTATCCGTTATTTATTATCTAAAGAAGTACAAACTTACTTGTCTGAACAAGCGTATGAAATTCCGTTAGCAGGTAACTTAGCGCCGCCTAAAGGTATTCCAAATTTAGATCAATTATCACCACCTAAAATAGATTTAACTCAACTTGCTGACTTAAGACCTACATTAACTTTAATGCGTAAAGCTGGCGTAATATGACACGCTGGCCTTTATCGTACTCAATATCTTTAGTTATAACGCTATTAGCTTTTTTTCCAGTTATTATTTTATTTACCCTCGCATCAGACAGCATACAAATGTTTGATGTACGTAACCTTAATATTTTAAGTAATACATTATTATTGATGTTATTTACCGCTATAGGTTCAGTGATAATAGGCGTTCCTTTGGCTTTATTGCTTACCTATGTGCAAATTCCATGGCGTCGGTTTTGGTTGATTTTACTTGCAGCTCCTCTCGCTTTACCTAGCTATCTTGGCGCTTTTACATTTTATGCCGCATTTGGACAAGGCGGTGAAATTGAAAACGTTTTTGGCATAACAACACCTTCTGTTAATGGTTTATTTGGCTCAAGTTTGATCATGACCTTATATACCTACCCTTTCGTTTTATTAAGCACTCGCGCCGCATTAAGTAGTTTAGACGCTAGCCAAGTTTATGCAGCGCGAACCTTAGGTATGTCGTTACTATCAAGTATTTGGCACGTCGTATTACCTCGTATACGCAATGGTATAGCTGCCGGTACACTATTAGCCGCAATGTACGCTTTGTCTGATTTTGGCACACCCGCCATTATGGGGTTAGATACTTTTACCCGGGAAATTTATGTTGAATATAACGCCTTTGGTTTAAGTCAAGCGGCAATGTTATCTTTACAATTATTAGTGCTTGTTGTGTTGATGTTATATCTTGAATCAAAATTTAAAGGCAGCCAAGAACCTCCTGGGCGTCACCTCACTTTTTGGCCCAGTCGCTGGCAAGCAAACTTATTATTATTGACCACTTTACCGGTAGTAATTTTATCAATTGTATTACCGTTAGCGATATTCTTTTTATGGTTATGGCGTGAAGGCACCGGCGGTTTTGATTTTTCTTATGCATTGAATTCAGCCTATGCGTCAATACTAGCTGCTATATTTGCTGTTTTATTAGCTTTACCACTTGCTTATGCTGCGGTTAAAGGCACTATTGGCCGTATTATGGAGCGAATTACTTTTATTGGTTTTGGTATTCCCGGCATCGTAATGGGTACGGCCCTAGTTTACGCCGGTTTGCAATTACCCTTTTTATATCAAACGTTGGCATTATTGATCTTAGCTTACGTATTAAGATTTTTACCTTTAGCCGTAGGCGCTATTAGAAGTTCAACAGAAAGTTTAGATAATTCCTTAGTAAACGCTGCCCGTGTGTTAGGCGCTAGCCCCAAAGAAGCTTATCGTCGTATTACTTTACCATTAACCATGCGCGGTATAGTTGCTGGCGCGGCTTTGGTATTTTTGGAAGTAATGCGAGAATTACCTGCCACACTATTATTAGGGCCTATTGAATTTGAAACTTTAGCCACCTATTTATGGCGTGTATACGAAGCTGGTTACTTTGGTAAAGCGGCAATCCCCGGTTTAATATTAATATTTATATCAGGATTAGGCCTAGCAATAATGTTTAGCACAGAGCGTTGGAATAATGTTAATTCAAATGAAGGGAGCTAGCATTAATGCTCACAATTAATAACTTATCGATAACTTATGGTCACACTAGCGTGGTCGACAACTTAAACTTACAGCTAGCTGGTGATGAGTTACTCATGTTAGTTGGCCCAACTGGCTGTGGTAAGTCAACCATTTTAAAAGCGCTAGCCGGATTAATTCCTATCGCCCAAGGCGAAATTTGCCATCAAAAATGGACAGCAAACGTTAAGCAGCATGTTGCCCCAGAAAAACGTAATGTCGGAATGGTATTTCAAGACTTTGCCTTATTTCCGCATTTAACCGTTGAGAAAAACATTACCTTTAGGTTAACCGACCACACTGAAGCTGAACGCTGGATAAACACTTTGGGTTTACAAGCTTTTCGTCATGTTAAACCTAATAATTTATCAGGCGGACAAAAACAACGAGTGGCTTTAGCACGAACATTGGCTCATCAACCCGCTTTTATTTTATTAGACGAACCTTTATCAAATTTAGATGCCGCATTAAAAGACGATTTACGTTGGGAAATTCGCGCCGCCTTAAAAACTGCTGGTATTCCAGCTATTTGGGTAACGCATGATCAAGAAGAAGCCTTGTCCGTTGGCGATCGTATTGGTGTATTGCGTGCCGGAAAATTAGAACAAATTGATAAACCTGAATTTTGTTATAACCACCCTACTAACCGGTTTGTTGCGCGATTTTTGGGCGAAGTTAATTTTATTTCAACCAAAATTATACCCGGAAAAAATCTTATACTACCAGAATTAGGATTTGAACAAGCGATTGATAAAGATCGTTTGAGCGCAAGCGTTGATTTATTATTAAGGCCTGAAGACTTAGCTTTACATGAGGATATACACGGCAAAGGTAAAATTTTAGCCATACGTTATGAAGGCAGCAGCCGTTTGTATCATGTTGAAATAAATAATAATTTATTAAAAGTAAGAACTCATCACGAAATGAACTTAAAAGAAGGTCAATCAGTTAGTTTAACCGTAACCTCTACTAAGCCTATTGCGGTGTTTGAGCAAGCTTAAGTACCCATAAATAATTTCACAGTAATTTATGACTAAAGCATTTATTATATCCGTTATCATTCAAAATGCAGGTTTCAGTGGGAACCAAAAAAATTTAGGCACAGATTTCAAGTTACAGACGAAATTCAAGGTCTACCTATGAAGAAGCGCTTGAGCGTTACTCCTTTAAAAGATGGCTTTGTCGTCAGTACTTTTTACAAAGGAATAACCATTATAATAAAGCATTGCCTTGAATTACTTACGAAAAACTTTGACGCTCAAGCGCTCTGAAACGAGCATCTTGATTGGTAACGGGTATAAGTATGCAAAGTATTAAGTTTATGAGATGAGAAAAAGTAAAGACTGATTAATACTTAGCAATTAAACTTCTGGCATTAGCACGTGGTGGCGATAAGCTGGTTTTACTCGCCCACCATCAATAGCTGAAAGCATGTGATAAACAACAGGGCTGATTTGTCCTTTATTATTTCTTAAAAAATAGGTATGTCCTTTTCTATCACCCCAACTATTATTGAAATTATCGCAATCTACCTCATACACATTACGCGATAATTTAGCTTCCGACATAGATTCATTACCGGTCATTCCTAAACGACGTGATACAGTCATATTTTTTAAGTTAGCCAATTTACTCGCAGGCATTGCTAAATCATCATTGGCGTAATACACCACAACATTTCTAGCAGAGTCGGGAATATATCGACCTTTTTCGTTATACTCCAAGGTGTGATTAACCACATCGGCAGCGACCATAAACACGTTTCTAAAAAGCTGCGGCATATTGCCACTCATATCATAAGTTGCCCAGTTGCTGATCGAATTTCTTAATACGCGATTCCCCATTGAATGCGCTAAAACATTCATTCTACGTGTACAAGGATCCGGTTTTTTTGCCTCTTCTTTTCGCCAATCGTCAAATTTACCAAACATACGGGAAAATGCATCGCCACTAGCTCTTGATGCTCGTTGATCATCCCAATAATCATCCATAAATGCGACTACTGAATCGTCGTCGCATGGCCAAATGATAGGCACTATATGAACTAAGCCAGGTTTTAATTCATCAAACATTTTTTGTAGAATTTCAGCGTTAGGAAAAACATCAGTTTCACCTAAATTATTAAATCCGTGAATATAAAATAAAATTTGTGTATTGCCATGTAAATCTTTTAATTCTTGAAAGAATGCTTTACTGCCAATTTCAATATAATCGTCAGCTGCTTTTCTTAAACAAAAATACATATCTTGCCTGACACTGGTATTTTGCATTGAAAAACTAATTTTACGACCTTTTCTCGTTTTATCTGACTGCGTAGGCGTTCGATTTGTTGCAAATAACATGGTTACTGCCTCTTTGTAACTAGCATAAATAGAATTTAGATATTAATACACTGATTAAATTATGAACAGATAAATTTATAATGCCAGCTTTAGCTTCATAATCAGGTAGGTCTATTTAAGTGTTCTTTAGCCATTGGAGTAGTTTGTGAGTACCTAACTTCATTAACCATTGTTAGTAATTCACTCGCTGCTATAGCATCTGAAAGTGCGCGATGGTGACATTCCATAGTAATATCAAAATGTTTTGTTAAATTAGCAAGTGAATAACTTTTTAAACCTTTAAAGTACTTTCGAGTTTGCTGAACTGTACATAGTTTAGGTCTACGATAGGTTCTGTTCAAACGTGCGAATTCTTCACGGATAAACCCGTAATCAAAATTTACGTTGTGCGCAACGAAAATACAGTCTTGAGTAAATTTTTCTACTTCATCAGCTATGTCAGCAAATAAAGGTGCATTGGCGACCATTTCGTTACTAATACCGGTAAGATTAGTAATGGTTGTAGGTATTTTACGTTGGGGGTTAAGTAAGCTTTCCCATTGTTCAACCACCTTGCCATTTACTATTTTTACCATACCTATTTCAGTAATTTTATGTACTCCTGAGCGACCACCCGTTGTTTCAATATCTATCACTGCATATGGCTGCATGGGATCTATTGTCCAATCTACAGTTGTAATGCCTACCTCAATATTAAAGCTACGTAAGCTTTGGTATTGCATGAGTTGATTTCGTCTAAGAGAGTCGCCATTTGCTTTAACTTCTTCAAACCGTAATTTGTTATTTTCAAGCACCATGATATCTGGGTAGCCGTCATTATATAAATGCCAATTTTTGCACATGGTAAGTAACTGATTTTTTAAACCTTGTAGCGGTGCGTATTCTATTAAAATCTTTAAGCTATCAAGCATTTTTACATGCCAATGCACAATCCCTTGGCTTTTACCAAAATGTGCTGCTGCATTTTTAGTTAATAGCATCAATAAATCTTGGCTGGTATTAATGTTATTAAGCCGTTTATGTATCTGTTGTTCTGCTATCTGTAAAAATTGATAATGCTTAAGACAAACGGGTAAATAATCAAATGGTGTAGCTAAGCCTAAGCCTTCAAGTTGAAATAATTCATGCCAAAAACATAAACCAAATAAATTATTCCATAAATAGTTTTCGGTTCGCCAAGCCTTGATATATCGAGCATGGTAATAAGCAATTACACCTTGTTCAACACTACCTTTAAAGGTTTCATCTAATAAAAGATGTCTATTATTTTCTCTCAACATATCAGTAAGTATACTAGTACGCTTTTGCTGGTACTTAAGGGCAAGAAAATCTTCTGCAAACTGTAAAAGTTTGTCGTTTATAGGATCGTTAATAATCTCATTTAATTTTGCTTTTACATGCTCTTTTAAACCAAACTTGTAAGCCTGACGGCACCAAAACTCTTGTGCTGATGAGTCTTGTAAATTATTGGTAATATCTAGAGCTTTTTGATGATCTAAAACAAGCATTTGTTTAGCGACTATGTAATGAAGTTTTTCAAAAACCTCTATCGCCTGTACCCCAATAGGATTAGGTAGTTCAGCTAAAAAATCATTAATAGATTCTGCATTATCAAAATTCATTCTTTTAGCTTCGCTATAGGCTTTTTTTAAAGTAAAACAACTAAAAGCACTTTCATAGTTTTTAAATCGAGATTGCATTTGAGCTTGAGCTTCACGGGTACGAACTAAGCCTAAATCACGCATTGAAAATTGATTAAGCTTCCCGTTGGTATGACCAAAATATAGAAATAAAAAATACTCGATAAACTCATCTGTTATACGAACAACATAATTTTGAGCCAAGTGACTTTGCACTATTTTTTGAGGACAGATAATTTGACATTGTAAAATATAATTAGCTTTATTAGTGCTTTTTAGTAGGCGTGGTGAATTTGAATCAGTTAGATTATGGTATAATTCTGCAAGTTCAGGTTTAGTTAGTTGATTTAAAAACGTTGGCACATCTTGCAGCGCTATTGGCTTAACAAAACCTAATTCAGCTAAATCATCTAACATATTTATAGCATCAGGAATTTCATCAAACTTTAGTGAATGTTTTTTTATTATTGCATGCTTTCGGTTTATCAATCTAACCAGTAAACACTGCTTTAAATAACTAGAACCAGCATAACTAGCTAGAAATTTTTTATCCTTTTTACTTAGTAAATGCGCACTAGGGCCTTTTACAAAAGCTAAAAACTCAAAAAAGTGGGTGTGATAATAAAATGTTGGCAATTCACGTAGTGTCATATTTTTTTGTTTAATGATTATATTGAAATTTATGTAACAAGTTTTAGAGGCTGTTTTCAGGTATATCAACTTTATTGGTACTGTTTTAATATACAGTTGATTTTGATTTTTGTGAATGCTTATTTCTAAAATTTTTCCTTATAATGATATTTGGTGTAAAAATATTAGATTGTTTAATAGCTAAGTGTTTTGTTAAAAGGTTTTTGAATGGCCTGTGACTTGCTGTTCTGTAAAATATAAAATAATTAGAAAATGCATCAGAACATTTGAGTATTGAATGTAAGGGAAGAAATATTATAAAATTTACGGTGCTTACCAAAACTAAATAATTATAAATTGAGCTTATTATTCGCAAAGTACTGATCAATTACTTTACACTACATAATACCCGCTACCATTCAGGTTTCAGTTCCATCGAAGAAGCGCTTGAGCGCTAATTCCTTTAAAGATGACTTCATCGTTAATACTTTTTATAAGGGAACAACCATTACAATAAAGTATTGCCTTGAATGACTTACTATAAACATTAACACTCACTCGCTCTGAAACGAGCATCTTGATTGATAACAGGCATACATAAATTATAGCTTAATTATAAGGTTAATAATGAAACGCATTGTTTTATACACTATGGAAAATTGCCAACATTGCAATACTGCTAAGCAATACTTAGATAATAATAAAATAGCATTTCGTTTATGTAACGTTAAAACGGCCGTTGGGAAAAAAGAATTTTATAAAACAGGTTTTAAAAGTGTGCCTGTACTTAAAATTGGAGATCAATGGTTGAATGGTTTTTCAATTAAAGGTTTTAAATCTGCTTATAATAGTTAGCTTACATTAAACACATAAAGTAAGTTTAAGATTCTGTTTGCTCTAACCTTCTGTTATTTAAATGATAAATAACCAACATCACTTTAAGTAAAAGTAGTGTTGAAGATATAAAAAACACGATCCAATAGACTTTAAACCAATTCATGCCCTCACCTAGTACAAAATCTACAGGTATATCAAAAAAAGAATAGAAAATAACATTATACAATTTGAACCACACTCCAAAAAGTAAAATACTGACCAGTTTACCTACCATAATATTTCCTTAGTATATACCCGTTACCAATCAAGATGCTCGTTTCAGAGAGAGCTAAAACCAATATATAAATTATTGGTTAAAAGATTTAATTGATGGATTTAATGCATAATAAATTAGCATGCTTTGCAGTATTTAAAAAGAATAAACGCGCCTAAGCGCGTTTATGAAAATGAAAATTTGATATATTCATTAAGTCATATTATACCCGTTACCAATCAAAATGCTCGTTTCAGAGCGCGTGAGCGATATCAATTCAAGGCAATACTTTATTGTAATGGTTGTTCCCTTATAAAAAGTATTAACGATGAAGTGATTTTGCTCAAGCGCTTCTTCGATGGGTCTAAGAACAATTTATTCGTCGTTATTAAGTTGAGTCATGGAAAAACCATGACATAAACTTAATGCCTTGCTTAAATTGTTTTTAGCTCCCACTGAAACTTGCATTTTGAATGGTAACGGGTATATACCAAACCAATAAACTTTTTTAATATAAAAAATAGAGCTAAGCTTTGCTGTTAAAAACTTGCACTAACAAATAACCATAACTTATTAGTATCAACTTTACCTGTACCGGCATCGCCGGCTGAATATGATGCTAATTTGATACCCGCTTTATAATTTTTTGCAAAACCTTTGGCATACACGGCATCAATTTCTGAGCCTAAATCTGCACTGCCTTCATCAGCTGAAAAGTCATGATAAGCAACAGTTAGTCCGCCTCCCATAATTTTAGTTGAAAGTGATACGTATACATCTTGCAAACCAACACCGGGCGTTCCTAAAAATTGATCAGCCCAACCATTAAATTTATGGGCAGTAGCTAAAGGAGTTGCAAAACCGACATTGTTATCACTTCCTAACGATTCAAAGCCAATTTTAGCTGAGAATTTGTCAAAGTTATAACCACCTTCAACCATAAAATACATAGGATCAGCATTGTTTATCTTGTTTGATTGGGTTGCAAGCTCAACAGCGTATGAAAATTGGTCTTTTTTACCTGTTAAGCTAGCACCGTAAGTATCAATTCCGTTACGGGTATTGTTATCAACTTCTAATAAATAAGCATATGCGACTAATTTACCTACAGAAGATTGGTACGCTAGATTTAATAAATGATCTTGAGAATCTAAGTCTTTTGCTTGAGCAAATATTCGGTTTCGTTTGCTTATATATGAGTAACTACCCGTTAGTTTATCAGAGGCTTTATAAATAAAAGTTGCAGCATCAAAAGTTTGTCTGTCTTGCCTCCAACCTACATGACCAACAAAGCGGTGACCGTCTAGCGTTATGACTTGTCTCCCTACTTTTGCTGTAAATTTATCTTTATTATATTGTATATAGGCTTGATCTAATTCAGTGGTTTCAGGGTCAGCTATAACTGAATAAATACCAGCATTTTTACCATTGGTATTATTGTAATCGTCTACTCCAGCGATAACGCGTGAGTCCTCAAACTCGATAACCGCAGAAAAACCATCGTAAGTTGCTGTTGCATAGTTTAAACGTGTTCTTAAAGTTAAAGCATTTGCATCTTTAAGTGCATTATCTTGATCTACAGATTCATATCGTAAATTAAAATCAAGTGAGGTTTTGGCATCGGTTGCAGCAATAGCGGTTATTGAAGTTGATGCAAGTACCGCACTTATTAAAGTTGCAATTTGAGTAGTTTTCATGTGTTTCCCTTATATATTTAATTATATTTTTATAAAATTTTATGTAAAACGTTTTGTTTAACAAAATTTTAGAGTAAATCGCATTAAGCAATTTTTTCTGTTTTAGTTGTACTTTTTTTGACTGTACTAATAGTTTCTACTTTTCGTTGTTTTTCATACAGAAATGTCAATACAGAAGAGCGTAAATTGTTGTACTCGGCGTTTTTAGATAGCGCTAAACGATCACGAGGACGAGGAAGATTAACATCAAGAATTTCGCCCACCGTTGCCGCTGGTCCATTTGTCATCATGACAATTCGGTCAGATAGTAGAACGGCTTCATCAACATCATGAGTGATCATAATAACGGTGTTGTTGAGCTCGTCTTGAATTTCCATTAATGAGTCTTGCATGTGCGCGCGAGTTAACGCATCTAACGCACCAAAGGGTTCGTCCATCAGCAAAACCTCTGGTTGCATGGCAAGTGCTCTAGCTATTCCTATGCGCTGTTTCATACCACCAGATATTTCATCTGGTAATTTGTGGGTTGCGTGATCCATATGTACTAAATTAATATTGTGATTAATCCATTCTTTCATTTCTTGCGCAGACATTTTTCCTTTAAACACTTCTTTTACTGCTAACTCTACGTTTTGATAACAGGTTAGCCAAGGCAGTAAAGAGTGGTTTTGAAATACTACCGCCCGCTCAGGTCCCGGTTCGTTAACTTCTTTGTTATTAAGTAATACGCCACCTTTTGTTGCCTGATACAAGCCTGCTACTACATTCAGTACGGTTGATTTTCCGCAGCCTGAGTGACCAATTAATGAAATAAATTCACCTTTTTTTATTTGCAAATCTACATCTTTTAGCGCGGTGAAATCCCCTTTAGGTGTAGGGAAAACCATATCAATTTTGCTTATGTTTAATAATGTTGTCATTATCTATCCTAATCATCGTATCTAAATGTGGCTTAATGAAGCTGGTTATAGTTTTGCGCTTTCTTTGTTCCAAGACACATGATATTGAATTTTTTGCATTATCCGGTCTAATAAAAACCCAATAAAACCAATTACTACAACAGCAGTCATTATTCTGCTTAAAGAATCTGAACTACCATTTTGAAATTCATCCCATACAAATTTACCTAAGCCAGGATTTTGAGCTAACATTTCAGCAGCAATAAGTACCATCCACGCAACTCCTAACGACATTCTCATGCCAGTAAAAATAGAAGGGATAGCAGCAGGTAATACAATTTTTTGAATATGTTTAAACTTAGGTAAACGTAAAACTTTACTGACGTTGTCCCAGTCTTGGTTAATACTAGCTACACCAACCGAAGTATTTATAACCATTGGCCAGATACAACATAGCGTTACGGTAATTAATGAATTAACAAAAGATTTAGCAAAAAAAGGATCATCAGATACATATAAAGCACTTACCGCCATTGTAACTAATGGTAACCACGCTAAGGGTGAAACAGGTTTGAAAATTTGAATTATCGGGTTAATAGCCGCATTTAAATTTTTACTTAACCCTATTGCTATGCCCAAGGGTATGGCGAGTAATGCTGCTAAAATAAAACCACTTAATACAGTTATTAAACTGGTAATAATTTGATCTAAAAACGTTTCTTTACCTGTATATGAACGTATTTTTGGTTCATAGGTGGGGTCTTTAGCTACCCTTTTAGCATTTCTAATTTCTTGTCGTTCGTAAAATTCATCCGATTTTTTACGCTCTGCAACATGCTCGTTGTAAAGGTTAACAATTTGAGTTTTAACTTCTGACGGCCCCGGAAACTTCCCTAACGAGGTATCAATACTACTTGCTGCTAAGGTCCATAAAAAGAGAAAAACTAACATACCAATAATTGGAAGTAGTATTGGTTTTGCGTATTGATTAAAAAAAGTAAAACTTTTTTTAATCTGGCTTAAATTTAGTTTTTCTATAACGTTTTTACTTATTAAGGTGGTCATTTACTCTTCCTCTTTGCGTAGACCTAAGAGGGTCTACGCATTATTCAATAACGTTAATTTAGCTACTAAACATTAACTTGCTTTATTAGTTTTAAACTTAAATTTTATCGTCGTCTTTTAGACCAATGCTAAATTTATTAATGTAAGCATTGGGCTGATTTCCGTCATAAACTAAGTTATCAATAAAGTGTGTTTGAGGTTCGCGAAAGCCTGTTTCACTAGTAAAATCAGGAAACTCGCTAGCTTTTATTAACTTATCAGCAATAAGTGATTTAGCGGCGGCAATGTAAATGTCTGGACGGTAAACCTTTTTAGCGATGTCTTTGTACCAGCTGTCAGGTTTGTGTTCACTGATCTGTCCCCAACGACGCATTTGTGTTAAATACCAAATAGCATCTGAGTAGTAAGGGTATGTTGCGTTATAACGGAAAAATACGTTAAAGTCTGGCACTGATCGTTTATCGCCTTTCTCGTATTCAAAAGTGCCCGTCATTGAGTTTGCAATAACATTGTAATCTGCACCAACATAGTTTGACTGCGATAAAATTTTAACCGCTTCGGGGCGATTAGCATTATTGTTATCGTCTAACCATTTTGCAGCTCGGATCAACGCACGAGTTAATCTAAGCGTTGTATTTGGGTATTTTTCTGTAAATGTTTTTGAAAGCCCAAATACTTTTTCTGGGTTGTTTTTCCAAATTTCATAATCGGTCACTACCGGTACACCAATACCTTTGAATACAGCTTGCTGATTCCATGGTTCACCAACACAGTAGCCATAAATTGTTCCGGCTTCCATTGTTGCTGGCATTTGTGGAGGCGGTGTTACCGAAAGCTGAACTTGTGCATCAATATTACCCGCAGTATCACCTTTGTGTGGAGCATAAAAACCTGGGTGAATACCACCAGCAGCTAACCAATAACGCAACTCGTAGTTGTGTGTTGATACGGGAAATACCATGCCCATTTTAAATGGCTTACCTTTTTCGATGTAACTTTCTACTACGGGTTTTAATGCATCGGCTTTGATGGGATGAACCGGACGTCCATCAGCCATTTTAGGAATATTAGGCTTCATTTCAGCCCAAATTTTATTAGATACGGTAATCGCGTTACCATTTAAATCCATTGAAAATGGCGTAACAATTTCTGCTTTTGTTCCGTAACCAATTGTTGCAGCTATAGGCTGCCCTGCTAGCATGTGAGCGCCATCTAAACGACCGTCAATCACTCCGTCTAGTAATACTTTCCAGTTTGCTTGTGCTTCGATCGTTACGTATAGACCCTCATCTTCGAAGTACCCTTTTTCATAAGCGATGGCAATGGGTGCCATATCGGTTAATTTAATAAAGCCAAATTTAAGCTCTTCTTTTTCTGCAAACCCTATTTCTTGTGCGTGAACGGCTAGAGTGGTAATAGCGCCGGTGAGTAAACAACTACTTGTAATTAATACATTACACAATTGCTTATTAAATTTTTTCAATGGTTTAGCAAACATACTTTTCTCCAATATAAAGCCCACTATAATTCTGAAATTAGATCTGTGGTCTACAATGCCAAACTAATAAATAACTACGCCATTGCAGAAATATTAGTTAACTGTGTGATAAGTGTTTTACGTATACCGTACTCTAAGCACTAATTAGTTTAGAAAACTAAACGCTTAATCTAGATTTTAGATTTAACGCTCTAATTTATTAAGTTTTTAGTAAAAGCATGTACAAGATATAAAAGCAGATTGTTTCAATTTTGATCTAACCCGTAATCACTTATAAAAATTGATAATTCAACCTTCATGCCAAACATTAATTTGCTCTTAATTTCAATGATTTAATTAAAAAATAAAATATTTATTAGAGTATTTATTCAATTAACCGCACCCATTTCGAACACAGTCTTTTACATTTGGTGCACGGTGAACAGCTACAATATTGCGGCTAACGACAAAAAATTCTTCGCAAAATATTCAAGTTTATGACCATTATCCATCGCAATTTTGCGCATGCGTTGATAAGCCTCTTGCTCTGAATATTTTTTATTTGTATGTAGCCGTTACCATTCAAAATGCAGGTTTGTGTGGGAACTAAAAACAATTTAGGCACAGATTCCAAGTTCCAGACGAAATCTAAGGACGACATCCCTGTATGCAAGGCATTAAGTTTATGTCATGGTTGTTCTCGGTAACTGCTCTTGCGTTACCCTAATGTTCTACATCCCTGTAGAAACCTGACTACACTTAATAAAGACGAATAAATTGTTTTTAGACCCATCGAAGAAGCGCTTGAGCTTCAATATTTATAGTAAGTAATTCAAGGTAATACTTTATTGTAATGTTCGTTCGCTTGTAAAAAGTATTAACGGTTTTGTTGGCGCGCAACAAATCCTAAAATACCTAATGCAAAAATAGCTAAAGTTGGCACTTCAGGTACTGAAGTTGAACCTTCTACAATAAATTCAATCGGTGCGCTGCTCACATTAGTAAAAGAATTACTAAGGTCATCACCTAAATCAATATTATTAATGTTAAGTACGTTAAGCCCATGGGCTAATACTGTAAAATTAACCGAAGCTAATACAAAACTGGTTAAACCGTCTTGTGCGGCAAATAAATCATCACCAAAAGCGTAACTAATTTCTGATAAGCTTAATGAGCCTAAGGGTGAATTAGTTACCTCTTTATCGCTGGCTAAAAACGGTTCTACATCAAGTAAATTACCAAAAGTAGTTGATTCATACGTTAACAAGGTGCTGTTAAATAGTAGAGTAAAATCGAACGATGCAACTAGCTTTTGAACGCCTAAATCTCGCTCTATATCAGATACTATAATGTCTGCCTGAACCACCTCACCTACTTGGTAGATGGTTTTATCAAGTTCGATATTGATTAGGGTAGCTTGAGCGCTAAGTGTTATTAACATTGATGTACAAAATGCGATTAATTTTTTCATTTTTATTCCTATCGTTTGTTATTTAGTATTTTATTACTATTACGTTATTTTGGCTTATCATTTGATATTAAGAACATCTTCTTTACATCGAGATGATAAGCCGTGGTTTGTTATTACTTTACGGTATTACTCTACGACACAACGGCTACGTGTACACAATGCCATTAATGCTCTTACATCACGTGTATTAACAAAGCCATCATTGTTAAAGTCGTAAGTAAAATTATCGCCCCCTCCTTTTCTAACAAGTCGAGTAAATGCGATAAGATCTTTTCGGTCTACGTCGCCATCATTATCAAAATCACCGATCACATTTTTTGTGGATGAAAGTACAAACGATATAACAATAGGATCATGATCTGATGCTCTATAAGCGTCACTTCCGTAATATGAACTTAGTTGAGTAGATGATTTAAATTCAGTGTTGTAGTCAAATGAGCGCGGTTCATCAGCATTAATATGCCATATGGTTGTATCAACCACTTGCTTAGTTAATGAATCAGTTGCGAGTGCGTGATCTAAGTAACCTAACTCACCAGCAAAACTATAAGAATATGCTTTATAGCCTAATGATTTTTCAACAAGATTTTTATAGCCTTTGTTTTCGATAGTAAGAATCGGATCTTCTTTAGCGTAAGCATTTAAGTCTCCAATAATAAGTACATCAGAATCTGTGCTCACAGCAGGAAGAGTTGCTAACCATGCAGTTAACGTATTAGCCGCTTGTGTTCTTAAGCCATTCCAACATCCTTGACCATCTTTTGCATCAGCATTGATACCTGAAGCGCTACCACAACTCCCTTTTGATTTAAAATGATTAACAGCAATGGTTAAACTTTCATTACTGGCAATTTCTGTAAAGGTTTGTACTAATGGTTGACGATTACCAAAATCAAATGGAGATTGTGTTGTCGATATAGCATCACCTTTGAGGGCAACATTAGCAGGCTTGTAAATTAACCCTACTGCGATAGCGTCTGAGCCTAAAGTAGCAGTATTAGGTTTAACAAACTGATAGGTATTTTCTCCCATTTGCATATTTAACTTAGCAACTAAATCACTTATTGCACTTGTCGCACTGTAACCGTCATTTTCAATTTCCATTAAACCTACAATATCAGCATTTATAGCGACAAGTGCAGATACTATTTTATCACTTTGACGTGTAAATTCTTCAGCAGTGTGGGCACCTCTAGGTGTTGGGAAACCTTCACCATTGCCATCTCCATTAAAATAGTTTAATACATTAAAGCTGGCTACTTTCAGTGTGCCTGCTTGCGAAACACTATGCTGAATAAGTTCAGGTTCATTAGTGCGATTATTTGTGGTAATGAATTGAGGTGTTTGGGTAGGAAGTAATCGATAACGGCTGTAACTAAAATCTATAATTCCTGTTAAGTTACTCACTGAATCACCTAATCGCACTGTGTTAGCATAACTTAACGGCAATGAAGGGTATGGAACGTTTTCTGGGTTAGCTTGGTTATTTTTATCATCTAAGATAAGAATGTTTCTGCTGTTTTTATCAGTTAATGCTATCGCTTTTTCACTGTTTGCAGGATACACATTAGTTGGTTTAAACAAACGACCATTTGATAATGCTAATTCACCAAAACGGGTTAAGTTGTAGGTATCCGTTACTTGTAGATCTTGAGCAACATTAATTAACATTCCTTCAACACTTTCCCATTCTAAATCACTTTCAACGGGTAAATTTATGTCTTTTGGAGCAATAATTTCACCTACACCACAGTCAACATATTGATTTGAAGCATTAAGTTGAGTTCTATTGAAGGACTCTTTAACAACCCCTTGTACTCTTACTCTATGACCAACGGTTGGTAGAAATGATGCATTTTCATCAAAAACAAAAATAGCTTCAGATGTACTAGTGAAAGAATCTTGATCGGTTAGTTCCTCTTGTACAAAATATCCTTTCAGTCCTGTTACTACTGATGTTACTACACCTTCAATGGTTTTAGTTTCGCCCACCATTGATGACGCCATATCAGTACCTTGAATAGTATGTATAAGGTCTGCAATATCGTTACAAACTCCAATTGGTATTATTGGGTCAGGATCGACAGGTGAACCGTTACTGGCGTTATGAGATCCTAAAAAGCTAAAGGTGTTACTAGCTTCGGTATCCCATTCATCATCTACGTTAAAAACATCTGTCCTGTTAGTATCTCCCTGTGTAATAGTTGCTTTTCTAATCAGGGTTTTGTTTGCTCCCCATTTTTGTTTTACGCCGTAAAAGCCCACTGAATCGATAATTTTATCGCCATGGGTTAATTCAATATAATCATCACCATTAAAATTAGCCGCACCTGTAAAAACATTTATTTTACTAACAATATCTCCACTGGCTTGGCTATTACCTAACACCAACACTTTGTTTGATAGTAATTGGCCTGATAAACTCAACGTACTGGTTGGCGTTAAGCTTCCGTTTGAGTATAATTTGAACGAGTAATTGCTTAAATTGACAGTGGCTAAAGTTGGGTTGTATATTTCAACAGCTTTATTAAAGCTACTGCCTTCAACATATTCAGAAATAAATAAATCGACACCACCTGGTGCAGGTATTTCAGGATCAGTTGGCTCTGGGTCAGTTGGCTTTGGATCGATTGGAGTAGGATTTACTGGGCTGTTATCTGTGCAACTTTGTGTATATACCAATGAGATCCACTCAGGGTGATCTATAAACGGATTACGGTTACCTTGAAATTCATAAATTTTATTATTTCGTTGTTGCTCAAAGTCATCAACCGGATCGCTTTCATTCCAACTTAATAAAGCACACAACTTACCTAATTTAGCTTCCCCAGTACTGGTTAGACGGTTTACCACCTCTAAATCTGGTGTTAATGAATCATTTCCTTCGTAACGCGTATCCATATAAAAAATAATACGCGCAACATCGCCTTTAACTGCATCACGCGGTTCAAACGAGTCGCTATCTACGCGATTAGCTGGAGACTCTGCTAGTGGACTATCACTAAAATCAAAATCTAAATTACCTCGTGATGAGTTAACCGAAATATCAGTGGGACGTAAATGATGTATATCCGTGTATGCTTTCGTACTGCGGCTTGAAAAACCATGACTTTTAGCCCAAACATGCTCACGATTCCAGTTGTCTGAATTTGAAGACTGCGAACCACTTCCATTTAATTGTTTCGCTAATGAAAGTCCACGGTAAAATAAAATAACATTATTGGAATTTAAAGGGTCTTCATCTGTTTTTGTTAATGCCGTCCATACTTCTGAGTATGTTAACTGTTTATGATCAGTTGAGATTACATGACTAATTTTTTCTTTAATAATTGCTTGGCTTTGTCCAGAATTTACAGCATTAAACACCTCTGAATAATATGTATTACTATCAAATGTTGTTGCATTAGCTATTTTAGTTAAGTCAGGGCAATTAAAACATGCTCCTGAAATAGTATCACTTTCAGGTGTTTCAACTACCGGGTCATTATCACCACTGTTATCGTTATTTTCAGTTGCATTGACTAAAACATCATCAAGTCTTAAATATTCTGACCCTGCGCCATTTTGCATAGCAACTTTTATCACTAAAGTTGAGCCTTGATCAATATCAACGTCAATTACTGCAGAGGTAAAATCATCCACTAAAGTATGTTCATTGCTACCTAAACCTTGCCAATTTTGCACATGAATAAATTCAGCACCGTCAACCGAGTAAAACACATCAATAAAATCATTTGCTTCATGATCGCCCTGTTCGGCTGCTAATAATGTGAGAGTAATATCTTTTTTATTAGCAATATTTATCGACTCAGATATCCATTCAACTATACCGTCAACATCTCTTGCTTCCATTACACCATTCGTTACTTTAAACCAGTCACTTGAAGCTGTTAACGCGGCATCGTTTATATTAATTGACCAACGGTCAACATTAGCCATATCAATGGTATTGTTAATAGCACCTTTATTACTGAGTTGTGGGTCATTGAAGTTTTCACTCCATATTTCTTCAGCAAAAACAGGTGAAGTAATAAATAAAGCTGATGATACACATAGCGCTATTTGGCTCTTCGAATAAGTAAAATGGCAATGGCTCGACTTAGGTCGTAATGATCCCAGTTCGCTGGTTTTTCTTTTAAACATTGAATACTCCAGATAATAAAGAAACTAAATTGAATTTAAGAAAACTTATGTAAAGATATTTAAATTTATGTCGTGTAAAAAATAGTTAGGCATAAAAAACATGCATCAATTGTGAGCTCACATTGTTACATTTGTGTTATTAAAATATTACACTACAAATAAAACCTGACTATTCGGTCTACATAAATATCACATTTAACAACTGATTAATAAAGCTATTTTTTATTATTGCACCAAATAGACAACAATAAAAATCAATTAAAAATTGTTAGTTTTTAAAGCAGGAAATTAATAGTTAAGATAATACGTTGCATATACCGGTTATCATTGAGGATGTAGGTTTTAGTGAAAACCAAAAAAATTTAGGAAAAGCATTAAGTTTATATTTTTTAATATCAAACAAGGTAGTAGCGTGATTATGAAAGTTATTTAAGATATATTAAGCAGCTTAATTCTTGTTAGCGCTAAGCCTAATTAAACAGCCTTAAATGCGTTATACAAGCTCGGTGCACTTTTTAAAATTATTAATTTATCCAAATAAAAGAGTTTAAAATGTATTATTTAATCTATAGTGAAGATGTAGAAAACAGTTTAGCATTACGTATGAGCGTTCGAGAAAAGCACCTTGACCGACTTAAAAACCTACAAAATGAAGGTCGTTTATTAGTTGCTGGACCGTGCCCAGCAATTGATAGTGAAAATCCTGGAGATGCTGGTTTTACTGGCTCTTTAATCATTGCAGAATTTAGTGATTTGCAAACAGCAAAACAATGGGCCGATGCTGACCCATATATTGAAGCTTGTGTTTATAAAAATGTAACAGTTAAACCCTATAAAAAAGTTTTACCTATCTAACACTAATTACTTGAAACAAATGTGTTAGAAATTATTAGCTAACATTCTTAACTATTGACGCTAGTCATTGACAAAGTTGTCACTTAAAAAAGAGAAATAAATATTGATGATAAAACTTTTAATCGCGGTAACTTTTATGGCTTTATTTTTTATCACGATAAAATCGGCTAAAGCTGACTACCCGATAATGGCTAAATGTGATCCTCAAAAATTAACTGCTATAAAATATTCTCAATGTTTAGATATATTAAAAATAAAAGTTGATAGAGAGCTTCAAACTTGGATAAACAATCAATTATTCATTCTTGAGGAGTTAGCTAAAGAAACAGGCAGAAATTCTGCTTACGACATGTTTCAACGTTCACAAAAGAACTTTGAAACTTTTAGAGACAGTAATTGTAAGTGGCAGTTTTTAGTAGAGTTGCCTTCTAACGAGTCAGCTCCGCATTATAAGAAGTGTTACATATTAACCACTAAAGATAGAATTAATGAATTAAGACGAATAGCTAAAACGTAAAGAGTAAGATTAATAGGTTTTTTTTCGTAGTAGCTATAATAAATTTAAAAAATTATAGCTACTATGAGATAAGTATTTAGATCCATCGAAGTGCTTGAGCGCTTATTCCTTTAAGAAATCACTTCGTCGTTAATGCTTTTACAAGGGAACAACCATTGCAATAAAGCATTGCCTTGAATTACTTCCTATAAACATTAACGCTCACGCACTCTGAAACCAGCATTTTGATTGGTAACGGGTATAAAACTAATAAAACAATATAAAACAATATAAAATTTAACTGTTATCCAATTAACCCTGATTAAGTGAAGCATTAATGCTTTTTAGTACGCTAAGTGGATCTGTTGCTTTAGTAATAGGACGACCAATAACTAAATAATCAGCTCCTACCGCTACCGCTTCGCTAGGAGACATAATTCTTTTTTGATCGTCAGAGTTTGTTCCTACAGGCCTAATACCTGGTGTTACTAATTTAAACGCTTGTCCTTGCGATTTTTTAAGTGATTCAGCCTCCCACGCAGAACAAACCACACCATCTAAACCACTTCTATTGGCTAATGTTGCTAATGACATTACTTGTTCAGCAGGCGACTTTTGTATACCCAAATCTATCAAATCATCTTGTTCCATACTCGTTAGTAACGTTACAGCAATCAGTAATGGGGCGTCATTTTGATGGGCCGACAAGCTGTTTTTAGCGGCTATCATCATTTTACTGCCCCCGCTTGCGTGCACATTTACCATCCAAACACCCAAGTCTGCTGAGGCTTTAACTGCTTTTGCGACAGTATTAGGAATGTCGTGAAATTTTAAATCTAAAAAAACATCAAAGCCTTTATTAACTATTGTTTTAACAAATTCAGGACCAAAATAAGTAAACATCTCTTTACCTACTTTTAAACGACAGTCGCTTGGTTGTACTTTATCAATAAAAGATAATGCTTCTGCTTTTTTGTCAAAGTCTAATGCGACAACAACTTTTGGATCAAACATGGAGTTCCCTATTCTTTAATTCTTTCTTCAAACTAACTATATACCCGTTACCAATCAAAATTCTAGTTTCAGAGCGCGTGAGCGTCAATGCTTATAGTAAGCAATTCAAGGCAATACTTTATTGTAATGGTTGTTCCCTTATAAAAAGTATTAACGATGAAGTCATCTTTTAGATGAATAAACGCTCAAGCGCTTCTTCGATGGGTCTAAAAACAATTTATTCGTCGTTATTAAGTTGAGTCATGGAATAACCATGACATAAACTTAATGCCTTGCATACATGGATGTCTGTACTTAGATTTCGTCTGGAACTTGAAATCTGTGCCTAAATTGTTTTTAGTTCCCACACAAACCTGCATTTTGAATGGTAACGGGTATAAGAGCTAGTCAATTTACAATAATAATTAGCTTAATAAAGACTAGACTCGAAGCTAGTTTCTTCAAGATTGAGGAAATCGCACGGAGCTGACGTTAGTCAGTAGGTACGGTTAACAATAATATTGATGAAAATAGCAAAGAAACTATTCTTTATTCGCCTTCGAGGCCTCTAACAGGTTTAAGTTGCTCCCAATCATGACAAGAAGGACAAGACCAATAATGTGTACTGCTATTAAAACCACATGTTCTGCAACTGTATCTATGCTTTAAGTTTAAATACTCAGAAATTAGTTCTTTAATAACATCTAAATGCTCAATTGATGAGTTTGTTTCTGACTCCGTCATTTGCATTTTAACAAAGTGTTTAAACCCCCTTATAGTGGGTCTTCTTTTAAGCGCTAATAAAATAAATTCTTTTGCTTTATTTAAAGTATGAGTTTTTTCAAGGTATTCAAGGTAAGCAATTAAGGCTGTTGAACTTCCTGTCTCTTCATACACCTGACGAATAAATTTATAAAATTTTTCTTCTTCATCATTCTCACGGTAACAATGATGCATTTTATCAATAACATCAGGAAAAAATTCTCTATCTTGTTTATATATGTCACGGTAACATTGACAAGCTTGTTCAAATTGATGATGGTTTTCGTAAATTTTTGCCATTAACCAATTTGCACGACATGAGTTAGGGTCTAATGATAAAGCATTTTCAAGTAGTTCTTTTACTTCAATAAACTCGTCTTTTTCTAAAGCTGTTGTTGCTAATTCACAATAAAAATTAGCTAAGTTATGTTTTAATTTTTTATCTTTAGTTTTTATTATAGATTTTTGTAATTTAATGCCCTGCTCCCAATCTTTAGTTGACTGGTAAATTTGCATTAAAAAACTTAATGATTTTTGTCCATATTCTTTAGTTTTTAGTAATTGGTTGAACATATTCTCGGCTCGGTCGTATAAACCTGCACTTAGAAAATCTCTACCTAATTCAAAAACTGCATTTTGTTGGGCGCTATCAGGAAGGTGTTTTTGTCTAACAAGATGTTCATGAACTTTTAGAGCTCGATCAAGCTCTCCGCGCTTTCTAAAAAGATTTGCCATAGCAAAATGGGCTTCAACAGAATCATCTTCAACTTTTAACGCTTCAAGTAAATAATCAATCGCTTTATCTTGTTGATTAGAAAAAAGATAATTTAAGCCCGTAGAATACTTTTTTGATAATTCTTCTTTTTCTGTATAAACATTTTGCTTGAGGCTATTGCCTCTCATAAACCAACCGTAACCTACAGCTACAGGCAGTAATAAAAAAAGCCATTCCATATATTATAAGTCCTAAGCATTATTTTTTTGATGATTTTTTAGGAGTAACTACATTAATTAACTTCCACAATAGGCAAAATAATAAACCTAAAATAAAGCCAATAAAAGTAAATAAGCTGACGGTCGCTGCAACCGAAATATCGATTCTTGCAATGAAGTAATTAAGGGTAAGCATTTGATCATTTTGGCTACCAAAAACAAAGGCTATAGCTAAAAAAATAAGAAATAAGATAACAGTTAAATATAGGCGCACAATAAACTCTTATATTTCAGTAAGTAGTATATTCCATTCTATCTCAATTATTAGTTCGATACTGTAGCTTTATAAATACTTAATAAGGTATTACTGATTTTTGGTAATAAATTATCTATTACGTATTAATCAGTGCCCTATACTAAATGTTTTTCAATACTAATAGTGTGAAGTAGATAAGGTATATATAAAAAAGGCACGCTAAGTAGCATGCCATTTGATTCGTAAGCAAAGAGAAAAACTCTTAACTAGTTATTTAAGCAATTGAAAGATTAACTCTTTCACGTAACTCTTTACCAGGTTTAAAATGAGGGACATATTTTCCCTCAAGTTCTACAGAATCACCTGTTTTAGGGTTACGTCCAATACGCGGAGCTCGATAATGCAACGAGAAACTGCCAAATCCTCTAATTTCGATACGGTCACCCTTTGACAAAGTTTGCGCCATCATTTCAAGAATTTCTTTAATAGATTGCTCTACATCTCTAGCTGATAAATGGCTTAATTTATCAGTTAATTTTTCAATCAGTTCTGATTTGGTCATATAAACCTCCAGTTATGATTTAACTTACGCGTAAATAGATTCAAAGGAAAGCTCGCGCTTTCCTTACAACTTAAAGAACTAGTAACTATTTATGCTTTAGCGTTTTTAAACGCTTCAGCCATAGCACTTAGACCAGAGGCTTCTTCAGTTTGATTTAAAGAATCCATAGCTTCACGCTCGTCTGCTTGATCTTTTGCTTTGATTGATAAGCTAATTGTACGGTTTTTACGATCAACGCCAACAAACTTAGTCTCAACACTATCACCAACAGTTAATTCAGTTGTAGCGTCTTCAATACGTTCGCGTGAAATATCAGCAACACGTAAGTAACCTTCAACACCTTCAGCAAGCTCAATTTTAGCGCCTTTAGCATCTACTTCAACAACCTTACCATTAACAATAGCACCTTTTTTGGTGTCTGTCAGATACTGGTTAAACGGATCGTCTTCAGTTTGCTTAACGCCCAAAGAAATACGTTCGCGCTCAGGGTCTACTTGTAATACAACAGCTGAGATTTCATCACCTTTTTTGTATTCACGAACAGCTTCTTCACCGCCAGCCCATGAGATATCAGATAAGTGAACTAAACCATCAATTCCGCCGTCAAGACCAATGAAGATACCAAAGTCAGTAATTGACTTGATCTTACCTGATACTTTATCGCCTTTGTTAAAGTTCTTAGCAAATTCTTCCCATGGGTTCGGGATGCATTGCTTAAGACCTAAAGAAATACGACGACGTTCTTCGTCAATTTCTAATACCATTACTTCAACAGTATCACCTAAGTTAACAACCTTAGATGGGTGAATGTTTTTGTTAGTCCAATCCATTTCTGAAACATGAACTAAACCTTCAACACCTTCTTGAATTTCAACAAAACAACCGTAGTCAGTTAAGTTAGTTACACGACCAGAAAGTTTAGCACCTTCAGGGTAACGCTTAGCAATTGCTACCCATGGATCTTCGCCTAACTGTTTCATTCCTAATGAAACACGTGTACGTTCACGGTCAAATTTAAGTACTTTAACTTGAATTTCATCACCAACATTAACAATTTCGCCAGGATGTTTAACACGCTTCCAAGCCATATCTGTAATGTGTAATAAACCATCAATGCCGCCTAAATCTACGAATGCACCGTAGTCAGTAAGGTTTTTAACGATACCTTTAACTTCTAGACCTTCAGCTAATGACTCTAATAGTGCATCACGTTCTACACTGCTTTCAGATTCGATAACAGCACGACGAGATACAACAACGTTATTACGCTTTTGATCAAGCTTAATAACTTTAAATTCTAAATCTTTACCTTCAAGGTGAGCTGTATCGCGGATTGGACGTACATCCACTAATGAGCCAGGTAAGAAAGCGCGAATGTTGCTAACTTCAACTGTGAAGCCACCTTTAACTTTACCGTTGATAACACCGATAACAGTTTCTTTTTCTTCATATGCTTTTTCAAGCACTTGCCATGCTTCGTGACGTTTTGCTTTTTCACGAGAAAGTATTGTTTCACCAAAACCATCATCAGTAGCATCTAACGCTACGTCAATCTCATCACCAACACTAATTTCAATCTCACCTGAGGTGTTTTTGAATTGGTCGATTGAGATAACGCTTTCAGATTTTAAACCTGCGTCAACTAATACATTGTCTTTATTGATAGCTACCACGGTTCCTTTGATAATAGAACCTGGACGTGTTTCGATTTCTTTTAAACTTTCTTCAAAAAGTTGTGCAAAATTTTCAGTCATAATAATTATATGAACTCAGCTTGTATTCCAATCAACATACATGTTTCATGGGGTTGTTAAAAATGCCTGTCGTATCCTTACATTAGGCTTAAATAAAAATAACGTAGTTATGCTAGTTTTTCTGATGCAAATGCTAGTATCTCATCTACAACAGACTTTATAGAAAGCTCTGTAGAATCAATAACTAACGAGCCCTTTGCGGCGATTAATGGCGCAACATCTCTGTTTTGATCACGCTCATCTCGCTGCTGGATGTCATCCAAAAGGCGCCCGAGTTTAACATCTTGCCCCTTTTCTTTCAACTGTTTAAATCGGCGTTCCGCCCTCTCTTCAGCACTTGCGGTAAGAAAAATTTTAACGGCGGCGTCTGTAAAAACAACGGTTCCCATATCTCTACCGTCTGCAACCAAACCTGGGGCAACCTTAAAAGCACGCTGTCTTCGTAATAATGCTTCTCGCACACGTGGAAAAGCAGCAACTTGAGAAGCTAGCTTGCCAATGTCTTCTTTACGAATAGTATCGGTAACGTCTTCACCTTCAAGTATGGTTTTACTTTCGCCTTCGCTACTTACTTCAAACTGAACATCTAAATGAGCTGCCATAGGTATAAGGGGTTCCTCTTCGGTAACATCTACTTGATGATATTGAGTCGCTACCGCAAGTACACGGTAAATAGCGCCACTATCAAGTAAATGCCATCCTAATTGTTCAGCGACCATCCTTGCTACCGTTCCTTTACCAGCCCCACTTGGGCCGTCAATCGTAATAACTGGAACGTTTTGCTGCATAAATTTTCTCCTAATACCAAAAATCGGCGATATTATACGCGATTTAAAAATCAAAATCGCGTAATAACTTAATTTGTAACATATTTAAATAGGCAGTTAACCTAGGAATTAGTTTGATACTTGAGCTAACTTTTCAAAGTAATCAGGAAATGTTTTAGATGTACATTTAGGATCGTTAATTGTTACTGGCGTATCGCTTAATGCAACTAGCGAAAAACACATAGCGACACGATGATCGTCATAAGTATCAATAGCCGCGTGTATCAATGTTTTTGGCGGAGTAATAGAAATATAATCTTCACCCTCTTCTACTAATGCACCCACTTTTCGAAGTTCTGTTGCCATTGCAGATAAGCGATCGGTTTCTTTTACTCGCCAGTTATAAATATTTCTAATATGGGTTGTTCCTTTGGCAAATAATGCAGTAGTGGCAATCGTCATTGCAGCATCGGGAATATGATTCATGTCCATATCAACTGAAGTAAGCGGCTTACCTTTTACGGTAATTGATTCATCATTCCAAATAACTTCAGCACCCATTTTTTCTAGTACATCTGCAAAGTGTTTATCACCTTGTACGCTTAACTTGCCAACACCATGAACAGTTATTTCTCCCCCTTTAATCGCACCCGCAGCTAGAAAATAAGACGCTGACGAGGCATCACCTTCAACCATGTATTTTTCGACCGCTTGATATGTCTGTCCACCCTTAACAAGGAAAGATTGGTAGTTGTTATTTTCAACTTGAACACCAAAACGCGCCATAATATCTAACGTAATATCGATATAAGGTTTAGAAACCAACTCACCTTCAATCTCAATGGTCGTATCAGTTTTTAATAAAGGCGTCACCATCAAAATAGCAGTTAAAAACTGACTTGATATTGAGCCATCTATAGTAACTTTATCGCCACCTAGGATTTTGCCGTTTATTTTTATCGGTGGATAATTTTTATTTTCAATGTATTCCACATCAGCATTTAATTGGTTAAGTGCATCAACAAGGTGCCCAATTGGACGCTCTTTCATTCTAGGCTCACCCGTTAAAACAAATTCACCGCTGCTTGCAGCAAGTGCAGCACAAAGTGGACGCATTGCTGTACCAGCATTGCCAAGGTGCAACTCTAATGGCATACTCGTTTTAAAAAAACCATTATTGCCAGTAATATTGCACTCCGTTCCACATTCACTTAACGTGTAATCAATACCAAGGCTACTTAATGCATTGAGCATGTGCTTAATATCATCGCTTACTAATAAGTTGGTAATTTTCGTGGTGCCTTTAGCTAAAGCGGCAATTAATAACGCTCGGTTTGATAAACTTTTTGAACCTGGCAAAAAGACTTCGCCATTAATTTTTTTTATTGGATTTAATGTTAATTGTTCCACTCTAGCTGTTCTCCTGTTCAAACTTTTTCATAAACTCAATTAGCTTTTCTACACCTTCAATCGGCATTGCATTATATATACTTGCCCGCATACCACCCACAATACGATGACCTTTAAGCGCTGTTAACCCATAGTGAGTTGACTTAGTTAAAAATGATTTATTGAGATTTTCATTAACTAACCAAAAAGGAACATTCATTAAACTACGAAACTCTTTAGCTATTTTATTTTGATAAAACTTACTTTCATCAATAAAGCTATATAAAAGTTGAGCTTTTTTGGCGTTAACTTGTTCTATGTGATCAACACCGCCCAACGTATGTAACCAATCAAATACTAAACCAGCTAAATACCATGCATAACTTGGTGGAGTATTATACATAGAGTCGTTATCAGCTAAAGTTTTGTAATTCATAATACAAGGGGTTGCTTTGGGTGCATGTCCAATTAAGTCGTCCCTTACAATAACGATAGTTAAACCAGAGGGGCCAATATTTTTCTGTGCACCAGCATAAATAAGACCAAATCGACTCACATCAAAATTTCTTGAAAGGATAGTAGACGATAAATCAGCCACCAGAGGTATACCATTTGTTTCAGGGATTTCAAAAATCTCTAAACCATCTACTGTTTCATTAGGGCAGTAATGTACATAAGCAGCGTCAGGCGATAAAGGCCATTCATTCAAAGGCAATATGGTTTTATTATTTTCAGTTTCAACAGAAATATTAATGGGATTTATTTCACCAAAGTTACTTGCCTCGGCTGCTGCGGCTTTTGACCATGAACCTGAAACAACATAGTCTGCTTTTTTACCGGCTGGTAGTAAATTTAAAGGAACGGCTGAAAACTGACCTCGACCTCCGCCATGGCAAAATAATACCTTATAGTTAGATGGGATATTCATTAACGTACGTAAAGTTGCTTCTGCTTTGGCAGCAACAGCCATAAACTCAGGGCTTCTATGGCTTAACTCCATTACTGAGCACCCCATATTTTCCCAATTAACGAATTCTTGTTGAGCTTTTTTCATAACATCAACAGGTAACATAGCAGGACCAGCACAAAAATTATAAACAGCAGACATTGTAATATTTAACCTTTTTGAAATTTTATTATTTTAATAAATGTAATGTTAATCAATACGAACATAAATACATTTAAGCCATTTGAACGTTTGGTTACCAAATATAATATGTAACCGATGTATACCCGTTAACAATCAAGATGCTCGTTTCAGAGCGCTTGAGCAAAATTACTTCAACAATAATGCCTTTATAAAGCAACTCTCATTATAATAAAGCTTTGCCTTGAATTTTTTTATATAAATATTGATGCTAATGCGCTTCTTCGATGGATCTAAAAACGATCTATGCGACGCTATTAAGTTTACAGGTTCACCATGGATGTAGAATATTAGGGTAACGCAGGAGCAGTTACCGAGAATAACCATGACATAAACTTAATGCCTTGCATACATGGATGTCAGTACTTATATTTCGTCTGAAACATGAAATCTGTGCCTAGATTTTTTTAGTTCCCACTGAAACCTGCATCTTGAATGGTAACGGGTATATACATAAAAAAGAGCGGTAGAACCGCTCTTTTTTATGTCACTTTACTTAACATTAAGTAATAGCATTATTCTTTTTCATCATTTAATGATTCGCTAGCTGATGAGTCAGTTTCAGAATTATTAGTGTCAGTTGAATTAGATAATTGAGGCGTTTCATCAGTTGATTCACCCTCTACAGTATTACCTTCAGCATCTACAATAATTTCATCTGTCTGAATTTCATCAATACGTTGTAAGGCAACAACAAGTTCGGTTTCAGAGGTACGAATGATACGAACACCTTGCGTATTACGACTAATAACGCTCACTTCATTAACATGAGTTCTAACCAATGTGCCATTATCGGTAATTAACATAATTTCGTCTTGTTCTACAACTTGAACAGCGCCAACAACTTTACCATTACGTTCACTTACTTTAATAGAAACAACACCTTTAGTTGCTCGACTTTTAGCAGGATATTCTTCTAATGACGTTCGCTTACCAAAACCATTTTCAGTGATGGTTAAAATAGGTCCGTCATTGTGAGGTACAATAAGTGAAACTACTTTTTCGTTATTTTCTAGCTTCATGCCACGTACGCCGGTTGCGTTACGGCCTACAGGTTTAACCACAAGATTAGCATCATCTGGGTTTTTCTTACCTTCAGTAAATCGAACAACTTTACCCGCATCAGAAAACAGCATAATGTCGTTATCACCTTCGGTAATATCTACACCAATTAAAGTATCATCTTCACGTAAGTTTATAGCAATAATACCGTTTGCTCTTGGACGCGAGTATTCAGTTAAACGAGTTTTCTTAACTGTACCCGATGCCGTTGCCATGAAAATGAATTTGTCTTCTTTGTATTCACGCACCGGTAAGATAGCAGTAATTCTTTCGTTTTCTTCTAACGGTAGGATATTAACAATGGGACGTCCTCTTGCCGTTCTGCTCGCTAATGGTAATTGGAAAACTTTAAGCCAATACATTCTTCCTCTATCAGAGAAACAAAGTATGGTGTCATGCGTATTAGCAACCAACAACCTTTCAATGAAGTCTTCTTCTTTCATTTTAGTTGCGGCTTTACCTTTACCACCTCGACGTTGTGCATCGTAATCTGCTAAAACTTGGTATTTAACATAACCTTCATGCGAAAGTGTAACGACCACGTCTTCTTCAGAAATTAAGTCTTCCATTGATAAGTCATGTGAAGCTGAACTAATTTCAGTTCTGCGTTCATCACCAAAATCTTGACGAATAACTTCTAGTTCCTCACGGATCACTTCCATTAATTTTTCAGGTGTCGCTAATATATGTAATAACTCTGCAATAATATCAAGCAACTCTTTATATTCGCTTAATATTTTTTCATGTTCTAAACCGGTTAATTTATGTAAACGTAGGTCTAAAATTGCTTGAGCTTGCTGAACTGTTAAATAATATTTATTATCTTTGATACCAAACTCAGGTTCAACCCATTCAGGTCGAGCAGCATCGTAACCTGCAGCTGAAAGCATTTCAGCAACATTACCTAATTCCCAGCCTTGAGCGACTAATTTTTCTTTAGCTTCACTTGGCGAAGGCGATGTTTTAATAAGTTCAATTATTGGATCGATGTTAGCTAGAGCAATGGATAAACCTTCAAGAAGATGTGCTCTTTCACGCGCTTTACGAAGTTCGAAGATAGTACGACGAGTCACTACTTCACGACGATGTAAAATGAAGGCTTCAAGCATTTCTTTTAAGTTGAAAAGTTTAGGTTGGCCATTTGTTAATGCCACCATATTTAAACCAAAAGACACTTGCATTTGCGTAAGCTTGTACAGGTTGTTAAGTACAACCTCGCCTACTTCACCACGTTTAATTTCTATTACCATACGCATGCCGTCTTTATCAGACTCATCACGTAAAGCAGAAATACCTTCTAAGCGTTTTTCTTTAACAAGCTCAGCCATTTTTTCAATTAAACGAGCTTTGTTCACTTGATAAGGCAACTCATGAACAATAATAGTTTCTTTGCCTGAATTATCATCAACTTCAATTGAAGCACGGGCACGAATTTTAATTTTCCCGCGGCCTGTTCTATAAGCTTCTTGAATACCGGCACGACCACTAATTATGCCTGCCGTTGGAAAGTCAGGCCCTGGTATATGTTCAATGAGCTCTTCAATTGATAATTCGCTATTTTCAATCAAAGCTAAGCAGGCATTAATGACCTCAGTAAGATTATGAGGAGGAATATTTGTTGCCATACCCACAGCAATGCCCGAAGTACCATTGACTAGTAAATTAGGCAAACGAGTCGGCATAACCGCTGGAATATGCTCTGTTCCGTCATAGTTGGGAACAAAATCGACAGTTTCTTTGTCGAGGTCGGCTAAAATTGAATGTGCTATTTTCGACATTCTAATTTCTGTGTAACGCATTGCGGCAGCCGAGTCACCATCCACGGAACCAAAGTTACCTTGACCGTCAACCAACATGTACCTTAGTGAAAAAGGTTGAGCCATTCGTACGATGGTGTCGTATACCGCGGTATCGCCATGTGGATGGTATTTACCAATAACATCACCAACAACACGTGCAGATTTTTTATAAGGTTTATTGAAATCATTACCTAGTACATTCATTGCAAATAAAACACGGCGATGTACTGGTTTTAATCCATCACGAACATCAGGTAGCGCTCGCCCTACTATTACGCTCATTGCATAATCTAAATAGGAGTTTTTTAATTCATCTTCAATATTTATTGGTGCAATATTGTTAGCCAGATCGGTCATAAATTGATGGTATCCCTAAACTTAAAACAAAATCAAAATTTTAAAAATTATAGTTATTATTAACACGGCATACTAACATAAAATTTATCAAGACAATACTGCTTTATAACGCTTGATTATATTCACATTTTATTAAAAAATTATTGCCTATTCTTTGTACTTAATTGGAATTTAACTTTAAAAATAAGTAATCTTAAAATAGGTTTACTACATTTGCTTTAACTGACTATCAAGTCTGTTTGTTCTGTTATCCATAATGGCTTGTACATTGAGCGTATCTTGGACAACGGTCTTTAGTTTATGTGGATGGTTGAGTTGAAGATTTGATTTATAATTTTTACTTTGAACATTATTATTTGCTGGATCAGATCTATTATTGCTAACCGGTTTTAGTGCAGGAATAACTGTTAAGTTTTCTGGTTTGATCCACACTTTGGTAATGTTAATTGCATTATTAAGCTCTGTATTACTGTCCGGTTTATTATCAGAATAATGCCATGTACCCTGCTGATCTTGCCATTTGTAAATAGTATGGGCATTTTCATCTATTGAAACTACGCTGAGCAAATCAGAATTAAGCAAGTCTGAGTTAAGTAACGATTGGGTTTGATCAGCCACACCTTTTTTAAAGTCGGTTATTTTTTGATTAACCGATTGAAAATTGTAAAAATCATTCACCGATAACCAAGGTGAGCCATTGGGTTGCTTAAGCACAAATAAGCCACCGAATCCTAAAAGTACAATGCATATAATTAAGTAGAGAAATTGTTTCATTATTAAAGATGTCCTTGATTATTTTTATTGGCGTTAGCTATCGAAGCTAAATAATTTGTTGAAAGGTTTTGATACATAAATCGACAAAGCAAAAAAGAAATGACAACGAGCAAAGCTAATACAATGATTGATGATACATTACGTACAAGTGATAAAAATAGAATAAGGCTAGGCAATATAAAAAATAATACCAAAGGGATCTCAGTTTGTTTTTTTAGCCTTGCATAACAAAATAATGATGCCGAGATGAGTGCAGTCAACAACCACATGTCAAAAGTAAAAGTACTTAAACCCTCAAAGGTAAAGATATTTTGTTTGATGGCTATAGAATTTAAGGTCGCAGTTGATAAATGAAATAAAATTTGAAAAACAACAAAACTAAGAATTAACAAGGTTACCGAAAGCTTTATAGTAAAAAAGTTAAGCGCTTTTAATTCGATATTATCGTTGTATTGTTGCACTTTATACCCTTTAATAATGTACTTTACGTTACGAAATTAAATATTTTATCGAATAATTATTTAATTTAATTAATCCATCTTAATACTTTATATAACTCATTCATTTAAGTATGAATAATAAAAATTGAAGTTAGTATTAAGTATACTCATAACTGTTTTATATTGTTAAATTTTAAAAAATTTTTTTCATATAAACAAAGGTTGTTAAATAGTTCAAATAAGTCTTTGCTAACCCCAAAATATTAGCAATAATGCTTGTTCACTATTTTCGCTGGCTGTAGTGCAATATTTGCTATGCCTTAAATTACTAAAAGAGTTACAAAGTAGTTCTTTTGGAATAATCAAATAAGATAGAGTTCCCATGAATTTATTAGAGCAATTAAAAAAAGTTACCATCGTTGTTGCCGACAGTGGCGATGTTGATTCAATTAAAGCATTAGGTCCAGTTGATGCAACAACTAACCCTTCACTTATTTTACAAGCCGCTAAATTACCACAATATAGTCACCTTATTGATGATGCTATTAAAAAAGCTGGTGACAATATTGATGATGTTTGTGATCAATTAATTGTTAATTTTGGTTGTGAAATTTTAAAAATTATTCCAGGGCGTATCTCAAGTGAAGTAGACGCTAGATTATCTTTTGATACTGAAGCAAGTATTGAAAAAGGTCGTAAACTAATTTCGCTATACGCTGAAGCGGGTATTGCTAAAGAACGTGTACTTATAAAGCTTGCGTCAACTTGGCAAGGTATTAAAGCTGCCGAGCAATTAGAAAAAGAAGGCATTTCATGTAACCTAACTTTACTATTTAGCCACGCGCAAGCGGTTGCCTGTGCAGAAGCAAATGTAACGTTAATTTCTCCTTTTGTTGGTCGTATTTTAGATTGGTACAAAGCAAGCGAAGGTAAAGATTTTGTTGGTGCAGAAGATCCGGGCGTAATTTCAGTAACAGGCATTTATAATTACTACAAATCTTACGGTTATAATACGGTAGTAATGGGAGCAAGCTTTAGAAACACGGGCGAAATCATTGAATTAGCCGGTTGTGATTTATTAACAGTTTCACCCGCTTTACTAACTGAATTACAAAATACTGAAGGCACTTTAGAAACTAAATTATCTGCTGACGGTGTTAAAGTTAAATCTCAAGACGATATTGTGCCACTCACTGAAGCAACATTTGCTTGGGAACACAATGAAGATGCTATGGCATCTGAAAAACTTTCTGAAGGTATTCGTAAGTTTGCAGTTGACCAACGTGCTTTAGAAGAATTAGTTAAAGACTTAATTAAGTAAATTATGATGAATAATCTAACCTATTACATTTTACTAATGTAATAGGTTTTATTTTTTGTTTTAGCCCACACATACTCGTTTAGTATAAGACCAATAAAATATAAAATAATAATATTGCTCTCAATGGCTTAAAACATTTATTTCTCCCTAATCAACTAAAAACCTACGCAATTACATAAAGCCTTATTACTAAGGCGAATTACAGTTGTTTTATCTAAAAATCACGCTAATTTCAATAACAGGAACCCAATATGACTTCAAGAACTTCACTACCTAGTTGGCAAAAACTAACCTCTCACGCAGAAGAAATGAAACAACAGCATATGGTTGATTTATTTGCTAATGATAGTGAACGTTTTTCAAAATATTCAATAAAAACACCTGCTTTTTTATTAGATTACTCAAAAAACTTAATGTCTGATGAAACATTTAAACTTCTTATTGATTTAGTAAAAGCGTGTGACGTAGAAGATTGGCGTACTAAAATGTTTTCGGGCGAGCGTATTAATAAAACTGAAAACCGAGCGGTTTTACACACAGCATTACGAAATAGAAGCAATGATCCTATTTTGGTTGATGGTAAAAATATCAATGAAGATGTTCAAATAGCGTTAAATCATGTAAAAGCTTTTAGTGATAAAGTTCGTTATGGTGAATGGTTAGGTTATTCAGGGCAATGTATTACCGATGTTGTAAGTATTGGTGTTGGTGGATCTAACCTTGGACCAGAAATGGTTACCGAAGCTTTATCTGAATATGGGACTAATGATATAAATATGCATTATGTTTCTAATGTAGACGGTACTCAAATTGCTAACGCGTTACGCCCTTTGAACCCTGAAACCACTCTTTTTATTGTTTCAAGTAAAACATTTACTACCTCAGAAACTATGACCAATGCTACAACAGCTATGGAATGGTTAGTTGCTGCGGCGTTTGATAAAAGTGTTATTTCTCAGCATTTTGTTGCAGTATCGTCAAACAAAGAAAAAGCAATGGCCTTTGGTATTGCTGAAGAAAATATTTTTGATATGTGGGATTGGGTTGGTGGTCGTTTTTCTTTATGGTCAACTATCGGTTTACCTATTGCGATTTATTTAGGTTTCGAGAATTTTGTGGAATTACTTGAAGGTGCATACGATATTGATTCTCATTTTTGTAATACGCCGTTAGAGGAAAATGCTCCGGTGATTATGGCTATGTTAAGTGTGTGGAACACCACTTTTTTAGGTTCTCAGTCACAAGTTATTTTGCCTTATGATCAATCTCTTCATCGTTTACCTGCTTATTTACAACAAGCGGAAATGGAAAGTAACGGTAAATCAGTTACTTGGGAAGGTGATCGCGTTTCATACCCTACCGTTCCAGCGTTATGGGGTGAAATCGGTATTAATGGTCAACATGCTTTTTATCAATATTTACACCAAGGTAATACAATTGTTCCAGCTGACTTTATTGGTTCGGTTGAAAGCTTGATCCCTGTTAATCATCATCACGATATTTTAATGTCTAACTTTTTTGCACAAACTCAAGCACTCATGCAAGGGGTTACAGAAGAACAAGTGAGAGAAGAGTTAGCGACTAAAGGTATGCCTGCTGATGAAATTGATAAAGTAGCAGCACATAAAGTACATAAAGGTAACCGCCCTTCTAACACTATTTTAATGCAAAAATTAACGCCTAAATCTTTAGGTAGTTTAGTTGCGTTATACGAACATAAAATATTTGTACAAGGTATTTTGCTACAAATATGTTCATTTGATCAATGGGGTGTTGAATTAGGTAAAGGGCTTGCTAATAAAGTACTAGATGAGTTATCTACTGATACGTTAAGTGCTAACTTAGACAGTTCAACCCATGGTTTATTGGATTTTTATAAATCGTCTAAGTAGTTATTTAGGTAGTTATTAAGTCAATTATTAAATCGGTAATTGTTGGTTCTTTATTAATGATACTAATGAACCAACATAAGTATTACGCTTAATATTAGGTAAAAACATGTCAACATTGCAAACCTTAGAAACAGTTACTTTGTCTAATACCCAAGGTGATGAAATAATCCTGTGTAATTATGGCGCTAGAATTACCCAATGGTTTACTTATGTAAACGGTGAAGTGCGTAATATTGTTCTTGGGTTTTCTGATCCAACAGCATATCTCAATGATAATACTTTTTTAGGAGCTATTGTTGGGCCTTATGCAAATAGAATTGGTGGCGCTTCATTTATTATTAACGACAAAAGCCATGCCCTCACTGCTAATGAAGGCAACAACCAACTACACGGTGGACCCAAAGCATTTGGTGAATTAATTTGGGAGATTAGCGACACTAGCGCCCAAAAAGTTACTTTTAGCTGTACTTTACCCGACGGTTTTAATGGTTATCCCGGAGCAATTAACGCCAAAATTAGTTATGAACTTACTTCCGATGGTGCATTAACTATTTCAGGCTTTCTTACTAGTGATCAATTAACCGCACTGGGTCCTACATCTCATCCATATTTTAATTTGATGGGTGCTCAGCAATCGGCACAAAACCATTCAATACAGATTAATGCATCAAACTATACGCCCACTGATGATTTGAACGTACCCACCGGAGAAATAGCAACAGTTACAGACACGTCATTGGATTTTAGAAAACCAAGAACTTTAACTTTAGGTGTTGGTTTAGATGATATAGATAATAATTTTGTTATTGATGATCATGGATACCAATCGCATGCTCAAAACAAATTGAATAAACAAGGTGTATTAACTAGTCCTGATAATGCATTGACTTTACATGTTTCATCTAACCTACCAGGTGTACAGGTGTATACAGGTCGCTACCTTGCTGAACCTTTTAAGCCATTTCAAGGAATATGTTTAGAGCCACAGTTTTTTCCAGATAGCCCTAATAAACCTAATTTCCCATTTGAACTAACAGGACCAAAAAGCCCTTTACAGTTCACCATTATTTACGCTTTGGTTAAAACATAGTTAAAATCATGGCTAGAAACAGCTAAAACTAAGCTTATTCCAATCCAAAAAACTCAATCAAACTAAATTGCCGTAACTGAATTTCTCTCAATAACATCAAAACCTAAAACGTTCCTAAAGTCTCTCGGGTTTGCAGTAGATAAATCGGAGAATTTACCTGAAGCTAGGATTGAAATGGCTAATTCAGCCATTTCTTGAATAGGTTGTTTTATAGTAGTTAAATGTGGAGAAATAATAGTTGCTAGAGGTGCATCATCAAAACCAACCACCGAAAGCTCTTCAGGTACGGCAATACCATTAATATGTGCAACAGAAATTACTGCTGCCGCCATTTCATCATTACTGGTGAAAATTGCGGTGGGTCTGTCTCCTAAAGCTAACATTTTTCTTGCCGCTTTAACACCAGAATCATAAGTAAAATCGCCTTGTTCAATGAATTCTGGTGGCACATTAATTTGATTAGAACGCAATGCGTCTAAATATCCTTGGTAACGTAATCGACTCACTCCCTCAGGCGCGTTACCAATAATATGTCCAATTTTAGTATGACCATTTTTTACTAACAATTCGGTTATATTAAACGCAGCTTGGTAATCATCAATACAAATGTAGGGCGATAAATTAAGTTGGCTATCCGGCGCAATTCTCACAAAGGGGATATTAGAAGTTTGTAAAAAGTTTAAAATTTCCGGCATATCGCAAACTGGCGGCAAAAGTATAACGCCATCAACTTGCGTTACATCAATAAGTTCTTGAATAGAGTTAAGTGCCTTTTCAATGTTATCATCAATACCATCAGCAACTATATGATAACCTTTTGCACGACTACTTTTTAACGCTTGAAATAAAAACTGACTTACGTAAGCATTTCGAGTATCAAGATAAAGTAAACCTAAAAAGAAAGATTTATTACTAGCAAGGCGTCGAGCTGAAACATTAGGACGATAATTTAAAGCTTGAACAGCTTTAAGAACCAATGCTCTTTTGGCATCACTGACTTTAGTATCGTCATTGAGTACTCTTGATACTGTCATGTTAGATACACCTGCCTTTAGTGCGACATCTTGTATCCGAGCTCTTTTTGGCTTTACCATTTTGTGTTGTACCTAATTTGATTATTCTAAAAACTTATTATTATCAGTTAATAAAATGTGTGAAGTTAGTTAAACTCATCTTAAATAAGCTTGCTATTAATAAGCCCCAGCCTATTAACAAAACCCAAGCATTAAATTTTAACAAAAACAGCTAATACATCAAAGATATATTACAAGCGTGATAAATATATACCCGTTATCATTCAAAGTGAGGGTTTCAGTGGAAAATTAAGCCCAAACGAGTCAGAAAGAAGATATGGGCTTTACTATAAAACTGTGGCAAATATTACTAGACCACTTCAATGAAAATCAATAAATGTCCACGATGATCCTCTATAAGATATAGATACGGTCTCCTTAATTGCATTCATTAATTTTTCTTGGTTAAGAGTACCAAGCTTTAGAACACGAACTAAATAATACGTCCCTGAATTTGACACCGAATTCTACTCCTGAAATTTATAACGAGCCTGTAGAATTTCTTTTTTAGAAAAAACAGCCTCAAAAATTATTAAAAATTAAGCCTCAAAACACGTTGCTACGTAAAATCTGAGGCAATATCTTACTAGAAAATGACTTTTACAGGCTCTCTGAACACGAAAATTCATTCGTCATTTCTCTCTTTTGAGTAATCCTACAGCCTCAACGCCTCATTCAGAGGCTAAAAATGGTTGACTAAAAAGGTGAACGTAGTGAACAAAAAGCCAACTATTTTTTGTCCTTGTTTAATTTCTTATAGCTGCCGCTTATAAACATGCCTAATAATGATAACGGCAAGATATTACTGTCATGTGTGAATCTGAAACTGCATGTACCAAACGGTTTGTTTCATCTATTCGTCTAGACAAGAAGCCTGATAAATTTTCTTTTAATGGCTCTGGCTTACCGATACCTTCAAATGGCGATCGCTTAGCATCACTAATTAATTTATTAATACGTTTTAATGTTTTCTTATCTTGACGTTGCCAATAAACATAATCACTCCAAGCTTCATCTGTCCATGCAAGTTGTCTAGTCATCAAGAATATCTCGTTTGATTATTGTACCAGATTTGTATTGCTCTATAGATCTAGATAAATGAGCAACATTAGCTGGAGATTTAAGTAAGTGAACGGTTTCCATTAAACTATTATAGTGGTCCATAGACATTACAACAGCGTCCTCGGCATCCCTTCGAGTTATAACTGTATAATCAACATCATTTACAACACGATCTAAAACTGATTTAAGTCCATTACGTGCTTCTGTAAAAGATACAATGCGCATATTCATTCTCACTAGTTGTACATATAATAAGACAAGTCTAACTAATTAATGATACATGTGCAACATATAAGACAACTCGAGATTTTAAAGTCTGCAAACGAGACTGTATAATTTATCTATTTTGAGAAAACACAGGCATTTTGTAAATTTAATAATTAAATAAAACAACAAGTTATTCTACAACTTCAACACCCATTTAAGCGGACAAAAATATATAGTAGGACTCCCTAAGCCTTAACGAGTGAGGTATTAGTAACGGGTATGAAAATTAACTTGAAGTGTTTATACCCACCCCTTTTAAAATTATAGTGGTAAGTGAATTTACTACTTCTTCAAAATCTTGATATTGCATCTCTTTTTTATTCATAGCCGCGACAACCTGTATATTAAAATCTGCATAATGTTGAGTTGCGCCCCAAATAAGAAAAAGTAAGTGGTAGGGGTTCACCGGATCAATTTGCTTACTGTTAACCCATGAGTCAATTACGTTTACTTTTTCTTGCACCCATTCTTTAAATACCCCGGAAAGATAATTATTCATCACCGGCGCACCATGGATAATCTCGCTAGCAAAAATTTTTGAAGCATCAGGGTCTTCTTTTGAATACATTACCTTTGAGCGAATATAAGCAGTTAGAGCCGTTTTAGGATCGTCTTTTGTGTTTAGAGTATCGTAGTTGGTATTCCAAATATCAATAATGCCATCAAGAAGTTGACTGTAAATATCAGTTTTATCATTAAAGTAGTAATGAATATTTGCTCTAGGAATACCTGCTCGTTCTGCGATACGTTTTATTGATGCCCCTTGATACCCATGTTCTACAAATTCACTTTTAGCGGCATTTAGTATAATACTTTTATTTTTTTGTCTAATATTTCCATTAGGTTCTTTTTTGTTAGGCTCTTTTTTTTCAGGCACCGACTTCCCCTCTTTTTTTATTTTTCTTATGACTCAACTTTTATTATTAAATTTTGTTACTAAATCTATAACCTATAAATTATTTATGCTAAATAACAACGTTAAGGAGAAACCAACGCGCCTTGTTCGATCCATAGTGCTAGTTGTTCTCTTTCTTTTGGTGTCATTTGAGTTTTATTCATTAATGGCATGTCGTTACTGTCAATAACACGCGCTTTAATACGTGGTAACCATTGCTTAACTGAGTTTATGTCATTAAAAATAACGCCAGCAGGAGCAATAGTAAATATATCATCAGTAGGTGATGCAGCGTGGCAACTCGCACATCGATTAATAATAATGTTATTTATGGTCGCTGATGAAACCTGAGTTGTTTTTTGTTGTGTTGAAAACTCCATTTTTTTAGGTGCAATTAAATAAGCCAACACAACTAAGGCAATAACAGCACCAACAAAAATTAACGGCTTTTGTTTACCAAAATGTTTAAGTACAAAATATTGTCTTATTGCAGCTGTTATTAATACTATTGCCATTAGTACCAGCCAATTAGCACTATGATTATAGGTCATTGGGTAGTGATTGGAGATCATGATAAACAATATAGGAAGTGTTACGTATGTATTATGTGTTGAACGTAGCTTAGCGTTTAAGCCATATTTTGCCTCAGGCCTTTTACCTGCCTCAACAGCTTTAACTAAAGCGCGTTGCGAAGGCATAATACCGAAAAACACATTACCAGCCATGATAGTGCCAATAATAGCGCCCATATGCATGTATGCGCCCCTAGCACTAAAAATTTGTGTTAAGCCGTAAGATAAAACCGTTGCTAACACAATCAGGATCGCACCTAATAACAGACTATGATCTTTTAATTTGGTTCTAACTAAAATTTCATAGCAGCCAACCCCGACTATAATTGAACCAATACCTAATAATATGGCTTGAGTTTGGTTTATATCAGCAATATTTTTATCAATTAAATAGGCGTCAGCACCAACATAAAACATTAATGATAAAAGTAAAAATCCAGTTAACCAAGTGGTGTAAGCTTCCCATTTAAACCAATGTAATGTTTTAGGCATTTGTTCTGGGGCAAGTTTATATTTAGCAACTTCATAAAATCCACCACCATGTATCGCCCATAAATCTCCGGAAATTCCTTTTTCTTTTTTCCACTCTGGAGGATTTTGCAGGTGGTTGTCTAACCACACAAAATAAAATGAAGCGCCTATCCAAGCTATTCCGGTAATTAAGTGAGCAAACCTAATCACTAAATTTAGCCATTCATTCACATAAGGATCAATTAACATACTCGCTCACCCATTATATGTGTTGCTTTAACATGACGTTCGTCACCTAGCATACTTAAAATAAACAACTCTTCAGTGAGTGTTTTGCAATGTTGCATACGCCTTTGCATTAATGGCGTTGCTTTTGTGTCTATTACAATAAAATCAGCTTCTGCTCCTTTTACAAAATTACCAATCGTACCTTCTAAGTCTAATGCTACTGCTCCACCCAATGTAGCGAGGTAAAAAGATTTAAAAGGGCTAAGTTTATCCCCCCGTAATTGTTGAGTTTTATAAGCTTCGTTTAGCGTACTTAGCATTGAAAATGTCGTCCCGGCTCCAATGTCTGAACCCATACCAACATTTACTTTAAACGTTTCAGCCTGCTTTAAATTAAATAAACCACTACCTAAAAATAAATTAGAGCTTGGGCAGAATGCTATAGCCGATCCGGTTTCAGCTAAACGCTGACATTCTTCGTTATGCAGGTGTACACCATGAGCAAAAACACTTCGTCTGCCTAGCAAGTGACTTTTATCATATACATCTAAATAATTTTTACTGTCTGGAAATAACGATTTAACCCATTCAATTTCATTTTTGTTTTCAGATAAATGCGTATGTAAATAAACACTAGGGTATTCTTTTAGTAAACGCCCTGCTTGGTTAAGTTGTTCTGTTGAGCAGGTAGGCGCAAAACGAGGAGTAATGGCATATTGCAAGCGACCTTTATTATGCCACGTTTCAATTAACGCTTTGCTATCGGTGTAACCGGTTTCGGGCGTGTCGGATAAATCATCTGGACAGTTTTGATCCATTAAGACTTTACCGCAAATCATACGAAGATTACGTTTTTCTGCAACACTAAAAAATGCATCAACTGAGGCTTTATGTACGGTGCCAAATACCAATGCCGTTGTCGTTCCTGCGGTAAGCATTTGACTCATAAAAAATTCAGCCACTTTTATACCATGATCAATATCACTAAATTGTTTTTCCGCAGGAAAGGTGTAATTTTCAAGCCACTCTAGTAGCTGTTCCCCGTAAGAAGCGATCATTTCTGTTTGAGGATAATGTACATGAGTATCGATAAAACCGGGCATTATTAGCCCGTCGGTGTAATGAATAACCTCAGCGTTATAGGGTAATGTTGGTAGTAATTCATGAGCATGCCCAAGTTTTTCTACTAAGCCATTTTTAATAATAAGTATCGCATCTGTAAAGTACTCATAGCTATTTTCTAATTTTACTGTAGAAGGGTCCGCTAAAAAATGCAGTAACTCGCCTCTATAAATTTTTAACATAGGTTTACCTTAATTTTTATCTTTTTTATTATTTTGTTCTGCCAATTAATTTATTTTATACCCGTTACCATTCAAAATGCAGGTTTCAGTCGGAACTAAAAATAATTTAGGCACAGATTTCTTGTTCCAGACGAAATCTAAGGTCAACATCCATGTATGCAAGGCATTAAGTTTATATCATGGTTATTCTCGGTAACTGCTCCTGCGTTACCCTAATGCTCTACATCCCTGTAGAAACATGACTACACTTAATAACGCCGTATAAATTGTTTTTAGACCCATCGAAGAAGCGTTTATTTCTTTAAAAAATGACTTCATCGTTAATGCTTTTTTACAAGGGAACAACCATTACAATAAAGTATTGCCTTGAATTACTTACTATAAAAATTGACGCTCACGCGCTCTGAAACGAGCATTTTGATTGGTAACGGGTATATAAAGAGATAACAAGAGTATCTGTAAATTTATTATCTGCTGAGGGTACTAATGAAATAACATCACAGTTATTGCCCTCACCTCCACGATCCACGACCAAAAAATTACAGGCTTCATTTAATGCTAAACAGTAATGGTGCCATGTACCTTTATGGTAGTTAACCCCTTGATTTGCATTAGCTAGAAATACTTGTAATGCGTTAATATTAAAATCGCCAGCTGGCGCAACCACCACTATATAAGGCTGTTGGCTAAGCGGCATAAACGCTTGGCTTGATAATGGATGCCTTTCCATCATATTAATGGTGATCGGTTGTGGTAAAGGAGTAGATCTAAAAATATTGATCAGTGTGCGTCCGTTATTTGTGGAAATATCTACATTGGCTAAATCATGATATCGCTCGGTGAATCCATCGTTTATTACAAAATGTTGGTTATTTTCATTAATTTCTATTACATCACCAAATGGTAAAAAATTTTGTTTAGTTAATACTTTAGGCGTTAGTAACTTAATGTTTTCACTCATTTGTTAACTACCTCGGTAGGTTGAATAACCATATCCTGATAGAAGTAATGGAATATGGTAATGATCTCCACTCGCATCAAGCTCAAAAGCTATATCAACATAAGGATAAAATCCCTTTGCTGCTATCGAATCAAAATAGCTTTTTGTATCAAAATGCATGCGGTATAAACCTGCAGGTAATTTAATAGAATTTTCTAAAAATTGCGCTATACGGCCGTCTTGATCAGTTATACCGGTAGCTAACTGATGCCATAATCTGTTATCGGTTTGTTGATAAAGCGTAATAGGAAGATTTTTAGCAGGTAACCCACGAGTAGTATCTAATACATGAGTGGTTATTTGGCTTATAGTATTTGTACTAGTCATTAAATCTCTCCAGCATTTTAATTAGCCGTATTTGAAATATTTTACGTTGTTCTTCTGCCGCATTAGTTAATTCAGTTGAGCGATTATTAGGTAAGCGTTGTTGAAGCAGTAACAGCATTTCTTCTGCTGATTTTCCTGTTGCGCAAACAATAAAGATAAAACCAAACTTTTTATAATACTCATTGTTTAGTTTTTTAAGTTCAGCTAATACGTTGTCAGTGGCATTATTAACGGCGCTTTGTTCTTCACTGGCTAGTGTTTTAGTATTAGACAACGTGTTTGCGTATTTAGCTCGAAGTGAATTAACATCGCCAATTTTTGGATGCCCCTCAAATGCCTCTAAATAATCGTTCTCTGTAAGTTGTGCCCAATATTGGTTTGCAACATGGCTAAGCTTAGTTTGGTTTACAATGGGTAATGCATTAACCATACAATCTACCCACTTTGTTGAAGTGCAACATTGCATAAAAACTTGAATTGCATCAATTTCAGACAAGTTATTTAGCTTTTTCATGGCTAATTCATATTTGCAATTTTTGTTCTGTATAATATCTTCGTAGTTGCTTAGGTCTTCTCCCAGTTCAGATCCCCTACCAAATATACGCATTCGTGAAACGCCACCGTCAGGATAAATACTTAATTTCACGTGGGTGTAAACGTTAGAAGGCTTGGCAATTTCTTGAATAAATAAGTGCTCGCGATGTGCGTATAATGTTGTTTTAGGGATGATAGTTTCCCAACGCGCATTATTTTGCGTAAAGTCATCATTAGTTGTGATGGTGCCCTCTAAAGTGAAGGTATCAGGGAAGTTACCTTTAAAATGACATGTATCTATAATAACTTTTTCTACACTTCCCGATTGACCCAACTTAACGATTGACCAATCTGAGCCAGGATCTCTACGGCGTTTAGTTTCCCAACCGTCACCCATGTCTTTCCCTCGACCCGGCATGATAAGATTATTTTTATCACTAAAAAACATATCACTGACCAGTAAAGCCTTACCCCCATTTTTTATATAGGCTAAATCAACTAATTCACCCTTGAGAAAATCATTCCAACTTACATCTGCCTCGCCATACACACGCAAGCGTGCAACACCACCATCAGGAAAAATATTTAAACGCACATGAGTCCATGATTTTTCTAAAACGTTATTACCAGACGCTTCAGATAAATCGAATATATTTTGGCTATGGGCTTGAACATCACTTTTATCTAAAATAGTATGCCAAATTGTGTTGTTATCAGGCTGTACTTCACTGACACAAGCTTCAACAGATACAGTTTGCGGCGCATTACCTCTAAAGTAATTAGTATCTATATCTAAACCTTTAATTACACCACGGATACCTAATCGAATTATGCACCAATCAAAGTCTCTGCCATTATCTCTACCGTAACTACGCCTAGACTCCCATCCATCCATCCATTTACCGCGTTCGGTATATTTATCATCAATAAAAATACCTCGACCTGATTTGAGTAGATTTTCCATTTCAGCAAAAAAATCATCACTACACGATAAGGTTTCTCCACCAACACGTTCGCTAGCCAGATCAACAAATTGTGTTTTTAGCTTTAAAGCTATTGCAGCAGTTGTGCCGGTTAAAATATTTTGCTGCTGAGTGTTCTCGATCATTTTTGCTCCAAAATTTGGTAATTGCTAGTTAACAGCTAAACTTACTATTTTTAAAACCGTTATCTATCAAATACTTCTTTCAAAGCACTTTAATAATAACGATAATTTACGCTTAAGAAACAGAAGTATCTTTAAGAATAACGCGCCCTTGAGGCTTGTTCATAAAAGAGTTTTGACTATATACAAGGTTACCCCGTACGAAAGTATGCTGTATTTCACCTTGTACTACTCTACCCTCATAGGGTGTTATTTTATGTTTATGTTTAATCATTTCATTAGTAATGGTGAACACTTTCTCATCATCAAAAATAACAAAGTCTGCATGATAACCTGATTTTATTTGGCCTTTATAGTGATCAAGCCCTGCAAATTTAGCTGTTTCAAGCGACATTAACCTAGCCATATCAACTAAAGAAAACCCTCTGTTTTTAGCTTCGGTCCATATAAGCGATAAGCCAAATTGTAAAGCTGAAATACCACCCCATGCCTTTTCAATATCACCAGTATCAATATGTTTTAACTGAGGTGTACAAGGTGAATGGTCTGAAACTATAAAACTAATACTGCCAGTTTTTATGGCTCCCCATAAAGACTCACGATTAGTATTTTCTCGGATCGGTGGGCAACATTTAAAAAGGGTTTTACCATCAGGAATATTTTCAGAGGCTAGTGTTAAATAATGTGGGCATGTTTCAGCAGTAAAACGAAGCCCAGCTTGTTTTGCTTCATTAATACTTTTTAACGCTTCGTCAGACGATAAATGAACAATATGTACTTTGCAGTCATGACCTTTTTGTTTTGCCTCATGAGCTAAATCAACCATTAAAGCAACAGCATCATTTTCCCATTTTTTAGGGCGTGACGCTAAAAAGCTATTATATTTATCACCAATAATAGGATCGGTAAGTGAACCACAATCCAACTCGGCATGAATAAGATAAGGCACATTGTGTTTGGCTAAAATAGGCATTGCTTTACGAATATCGCTTGCCTGCACATTAGGAAATTCTTCAATACCAGAATCAATTAAAAATGATTTAACACCTAACACACCTGCGTTTAATAGGTCGTCTAATTGATCAATATTATCGGGAATAACTCCTCCCCAAAATCCACAATCTACCCAAAGCTTGTTGTGTACCGCCGCTAACTTTTCTTCAAAAGCTGCTTTGGTGGTAGTAACAGGTATGCAGTTTAACGGCATATCAACCAGTGTAGTTATTCCGCCAGCGGCGGCGGCTTGGGTTGCCGTGTTAAATCCTTCCCATTCTGTTCTACCGGGTTCATTAATATGTACGTGAGAATCCACTAATCCAGGCATTATGACCTGATCGCTATAGTCAATAACTTCGCAATCTAATTTAAAGCTATACGGGTGAATGGCTTTAATTAATCCATTCTTAATTTCAATACAAGCAGGTTTTACTTGTATTTCACCTTCAATAACCACTTTTTTACTCTGTATGGCAAAGTGCATCACTTGATCCTAATTTATATCGGTAATTCATTGCTTAATAATTGCTTAATAATTGCCTATTAATTGTATTAACTAATTAAGTGCCTGCTAACTTATGAATTGTTTAATTGTTTTTAAAGGTACGCCTTGATGAGACCCTTTACGTTTAGCCGGTTTTTTATCAGCTAAACGATCCGCAACAGTCTCTTTATTTTTTTTTGCATTAGCATTCGCTTGATAACAACTAATTATTTGCCCTGCAACGGATATGGCAACTTCCATAGGTAACTTACCGGTAACTTCGGGTAAACCTATTGGGCAATGCATTTGATTAACTAACGCTTCATCAATATCGCGGTGTTTGTATCTTTGCTTAAATCGCCGCCATTTAGTGTCAGAGGCAATTAAGCCAAGGTAAGCAAAATCACCACGTTTTAAAATGGCTTGAGAAATATCAAAATCCATTTGATGATTATGTGTCATCACAATAAAATAACTATTAACTGGCATAGTAGCGACTTCATCTTCTGGAGATTCACTCACAATAATTCGGGTATTATTGAAATGTTTTGCATGTGCTGGAAATTGTGACACTCTGCTATCAACCCATGAGATTTGACACGGTAACGCAGTCAACATAGGCATCAGCGCCTGCCCTACATGACCAGCACCAAACAACATAATATTCACCCCTGTTGCTGCAAAGCATTCAAATAAAACAGTAGCCGTACCACCACAACACTGACCTAACTGACTGCCTAATTCAAAATGTTCAATGTGTTGAGCATTTTGCTCATTTTTCAGTAACTCATGAGCAAATTGTGTGGCTTTAAACTCTAAGTGCCCGCCACCAATGGTATCGAAAAACTCATCGTTAGTAACAACCATTTTAGTACCACTATTACGTGGAGTTGAGCCGGTTATACCAATTAGAGTGACCAATACATAAGCTTTGCCAGTTTTATTAAGTTGGTAAATTGCCGCACTCCAATTTGGCCTAAGAGTCATAACTATGGCCTTTACTACCTTTACTATAAACTTCGCCAGCGCTATTACTCTTGTCTAACATATCAGGATCAAAAGTATCACTTACAATCTCTTTCATAGACTCTACTGCCCATAAAACACGTTCGGGCGTTGCCGGTGTATCGAGCTTTGGGCTTAATTTATAATCAGCAATACTGGCTATTGCATCTTTTAATGCAGACCACACAGATATTGCTAACATAAATGGAGGTTCTCCTACCGCTTTTGAGTTGTAAATGGTGTGTTCTTGGTTCGGATCATCAGGCACTAAATCTACTCTGAAATCTTCAGGTGTATCGCTAATTGCAGGTATTTTATATGTTGCAGGGTTGTTTGATAGTAGTCGACCTTGGTCATTCCACATAAGTTCTTCAGTGGTTAACCAGCCCATACCCTGAATAAATGCCCCTTCAATTTGACCTTTATCAATTGCTGGATTTAACGAATGCCCAACATCGTGAAGAATATCAGCTCGTAATACTTTGTATTCACCCGTTAAGGTATCAATCAATACCTCTGAGACAGAAGCTCCAGTTGAATAATAAAAGAAAGGTCTGCCTTTACCTGTTGAACGATAAAAATGTATTTTAGGGGTTTTATAATAACCCGTTGCCGATAATGAAACTCTGTTCATATAAGCTTGTTGTACAAACTCTGCAAAACTAAAAGTATGCTTTATCTGAGAACCACGATATAAAATAATATGGTTATTTTCAAAACTTACATCTGGCTCTGCAACCAAGTATTGCTTACAGGCAAATTTAATTAACCGTTCTTTGATTTTAATTGCCGCAGCTTGTGCTGCTTTACCGTTTAAGTCGGTGCCTGATGATGCAGCCGTCGGTGATGTATTAGGTACTTTGTCGGTTCGAGTAGCAGAAACGCCTACAGTATCAACGTTAACTTGAAACTCATGAGCAACAATTTGGGCAACTTTGGTGAATAAACCTTGCCCCATTTCTGTTCCACCATGATTTAAATGAATGGTGCCATCAGTATAAATATGCACTAATGCTCCTGCCTGATTTAAATGCTGTACCGTAAATGAAATACCAAATTTTACAGGGGTTAATGCTAACCCTCTTTTTAAAATAGGGCTTTGTTTATTAAAAATGTTAATCGCTTTACGTCGTGCTTTATAGTCAGAACTTTGAGCTAAACGGGTAATTAATTCGGGTAATTTATTATGTTCAACGGTTTGGTAGTAATGAGTAATATTACGATTTTTTTGACCATATAAATTGGCTTTTCTAATCTCTAATGGGTCTCTACCTAAGTGTCTAGCAATATCATCCATCACCATTTCAATGGTCATTACGCCTTGTGGCCCACCAAAACCTCTAAATGCTGTATGCGATACAGTGTTTAGCTTGCAGCGGTTACCCGTTACTTTTACTTGATTCAAATAATAGGCATTATCAGAATGAAACATAGCACGGTCCACTATCGCATCTGACAAATCTGGTGAGTAACCACAATTACCATTAACAGTAATATTTATACCTTCAATAATGCCATCATCGTTAAAACCAACAGTATAATTATTTTCAAAAGGATGGCGTTTACCGGTCATGATCATATCGTCAGTTCTGCTTAATTTACATTTAACTGGACGCTTAGTTTTGTTCGCTAAAAGTGCAGCTAAACATGCCCAAGGAGCTGCTTGAGTTTCTTTACCCCCAAAACCACCACCCATTCTACGCGTATCCACAACCACTAAATTTAATGGAATAGCTAAAACTTCAGCCACCAATTTTTGAACTTCACTCGGATGTTGAGAAGAAGAATATATTATCATTCCTCCATCCTCAGTTGGCTCTGCTGTAGATACCTGTCCCTCTAAATAAAAATGCTCTTGTCCACCAATGCTAATTTCACCACTGAGTTGATGTTTAGCATTTTTAATCGCTATTTCAGAATCACCGCGTTGCATTGTGTAAGGTGGCCTAACAAATGACTGTTGCCTTAATGCTTGTTTAACCGTTAATACTGCTTCTAAAGGTTGATAGTTAATATTGGCAAGCTTGACCGCTTTACGCGCTAAATCGTGCGTTGTAGCAGCTACTACAAAAATAGGTTGTCCGATATATTCAACTTTTTTACCTGCCAATATCGGGTCACCAGGAAATACAGGACCAATATCTGTATGCCCAATTACATCTTCAACCGTCATAACGGCAATAACGCCTTCGGCTGCTTTAACAGCTGATAAATCTATTGATAAAATAGTTGCATGAGCTTGTGTGCTTTGTCCTACAGCAGCATGCAATTGCCCATGGAGCTCAGGATTATCATCAATGTAGCGCGCTTCACCACTAACGTGTTTGTCTGCACTTTCATGTGTTTTATGTTTACCAACACCACCTAAACCTATCTCTGCACTATTATCTTTATTATTATTATTTTTGCTTGCAGTTGTAGGTTGATTTGGGGCTGCTTTAATAATGCGAGCATCAACATTTTTCCCAGTAGCTTTAGATACATTTTTTATATGAGTTAAATTACGCATGATTGATAACTCGGGTTTCAATAGGTTGATATGAAGTTACATTCTTTTCAGCTGAAGAATAATTTGACGTTTGTGTTAACTCAATAAAGCATTTTTCTAGTAAATTTTGCGCAACTTTCATTCTATATCGATCGGAGGCTCTAACATCAGACATCGGCTGAAAATCGTTTAATAACGCTAATTTTGCCTGCTCTATATTTTCAGTAATAAAAGCTTGGTTGAGTAAGGCTTGCTCACAAGATAAAGCACGTTTTGCAATAGCCGCCATTCCACCAAAAGCAATTCTGATTTTTGTTACTCTATTGTTTTTTAATTCAATATAAAAAGCAGCAAGTACCGCTGATATATCATCATCTATCCGTTTTGAAATTTTATAAATTTTTAGCGCTGAATCACCGTTTTCATCTATTTTGTTAAATTTATTAGGCGCTTTTTTAGCTAAATTTTTAGGTATATTTATTGATTTAATAAACTCTGAAGGAGCTAAAATTGTTTTTTTATAGTCAATAAAATAGTCTTCAATACAAACGTTACGTATTTTATCTCCACACTGTAATTCCATCGTGCAGCCCAATGCTATCAGGGCGGGAGGCATATCACCTATTGGTGACGCGTTACCAATATTACCTCCCAAAGTACCATTATTACGTATTTGTAATGATCCTATTCGTTCAATCATATCGCCTAAATCTGAATATTCGTTTTTAAGAATATGAATAAACTTATGATAAGGCATGGCAGCACCAATTCGAATAAATTCATCATCCATATGTAAAGTGGTTAGCTCTTTAACGGCTCCTAAATAAACCAATTCATTAATAGGCGTTAATTGTTGGGTAACCATTAAAGCTAAGTCAGTACCACCAGAAACTAGCGTAGCTTGCGGGTTTATGAGTAAATAGTCAGACAATTCATCACTGCTTTTGGGGGCGTAATAGCTTTTATTATTATAATTGATCAGTAATGATGCAGATGAATTCATTGATAAAAGTTGTTCAAGCGTTTGTTGATAATTTTGAGCAAAAGTATCATTGTCGCATTGGTTAGATTCATCAATGGCAGCATCAATAATTGAGCGGTATCCTGTACAACGACATAAATTACCGGCTAGCGCCTCTAAAACATCTTCTCTATCGGGATTTTTTTTATTTTTGTGTAAGGCAAAAGCCGACATAACAAAACCTGGTGTGCAAAATCCACATTGCGAGGCATGATGATCAACCATATTTTTTTGCACGCTATGTAATTTATTATTGGATTTTAAATGTTCAACAGTTATGAGTTGTTTACCCTGCAACTGTCCAATAAAAGTAATACATGCATTAATAGACTGGTAAGTTAATTTATCAGTAGATCGTTCGGCTTTGGTAATATCGGCTTCGCTCTTAGCTAGTTGTGCAATAACCACTGTACATGCACCACAATCCCCAGACGCGCAACCTTCCTTAGTACCCATTTTATGTTCAATAGTGCGTAAATATTGCAGTACGGTGAGGTTAGGATCAAAATTTTCTAGCGCAACGATTTCATCGTTTAATAAAAATTGTAGCGTACTATTTGCCATGTATTTTCTCAGTTGAACATATTTAGCCAAGCTATAATCACAGTAAAGCAAAAAGCTGACTGATGTGTCAACTTTTAAAGTTTAAATAATGGTATTTAATGGCTGGGTTTAAATAGTTTATTAAAGACTATATCGTTAGTACCACTGGTTAAAGTAAAGCACTATGGTATGATCGCGCCCTCATTAATATTTAGAATAGACTTATGTCCGCCAGAATTTATTTAAAAGCTTCTCGAGAAAAATCATTGTTGAGAAAACACCCTTGGATATTCTCAAGAGCCATCAATAAAATTAAAGGTAATCCACAGCTTGGTGATACTGTTAATATTTTTGATAACAAAGATAATTGGTTAGCGCGAGGCGCTTATTCTCCAGAATCTCAAATTTGTATTCGTGTTTGGACTTTTATTGAAGATGAGGAAATTGATGAAGCATTTTTTCTAAAAAGTATTTCAAGTGCGCAAACGAGACGTGATTGCTTTATTGAAAAAGGTGGTTTAACAGGTTACCGACTTATTGCCGGTGAATCCGATGGCTTACCGGGAATTACCATTGATAAATATGATAATTTTTTAGTTTGCCAATTATTAAGTGCTGGTGCAGATTTTCAACGTTACACGCTTGTTGCAGCTTTAAAGAAACTTTACCCTGATTGCCATATTTATGAACGTTCTGATGTTGATGTAAGAAAAAAAGAAGGTTTACAAACAGTTACAGGTTGGTTAACCGAGCCACAAGACTCTACTGAATGCATTATTGAAGAATATGGCGTTAAAATTAAAGTTAACATTGTTACTGGACATAAAACGGGTTTTTATTTAGATCAACGTGAATCAAGAATAGCAGCGGGTAAGTACGCCGAAGGAAAGTCGGTACTCAATTGTTTCTCCTATACAGGAACTTTTGCCCTACACTGTGCGTTAAATGGAGCTAAAGACGTTACTAATGTTGATGTTTCGCAAACGGCGCTTGATATTGCTAAAGAAAATGTTGCACTCAATCATCTAGGCGATAGCGTAAAATTTGTAAAAGCCGATGTGTTTAAATTATTACGCGAATACAGAGAAGAAAAACGTACATTCGATATGATTATTTTAGATCCTCCTAAATTTGTAGAATCTAAAGCTCAATTAACCGGCGCTTGTAGAGGTTACAAAGACATTAATATGCTTGCTATGCAGTTACTAAAACCGGGAGGCATATTACTAACATTTTCATGCTCAGGATTAATGGAGTCTGGATTATTTCAAAAAGTAGTAGCAGATGCCGCTTTAGATGCTAAACGAAAAGCTTATATTGTTGATCGACTACACCAAGCGCCCGACCATCCTGTTTCATCAAATTATCCAGAAGGATATTATCTTAAAGGATTGGTTTGCCAAGTTGAATAAACTTGGCAAAATAGTAACAGAGCTTTATATTTTAATGCTTATAGTAGCAATTGAATATTGCTCACTAATCATCAAATTAATGACTACACGCGACAGAGCTACTGTTACAAAGATAATTGTATTAATATATATTTAAATAGTTTGGTTACTTACTAAACTATTTAAACGTTCTAATCGATTTCAGAAATATTAATACCAAGTAAATAACACTCTTCACTTTCTTGGCTACAACGTACAATTTTTCCTTTTACATCAAGTGCCGAAATACTATTGTTAGCCGCATCAACATGTACTTTAACACCGGTGCCTAGTTCTAAAGGGTGCGGCATTTCAATTGCCATACCGGTTGCACTTAAATCTCTACAAACAGCTAAAATAGTTGAATTTACTTCATCATCTATAACAGTCACGGTAACTTGGCTGTTCAGCATCATACGATAGAAATCTCGATTATCATCATAATTAATCATTGTTACTCCATTACTACACAAAAAACGATTGACCACTTATTTATACTCACAGATATAGAATGTGTCAATTATTTATAAAATGACTATAAATAAAACCAACTAAGTAAAAATGACAGTACGACCCACATTAAAATAATAAGAGGAATACCCACTTTCATAAAGTCTGAGAACCTATAGCCACCGGCATTCATCACTAAAATATTAGTTTTATACGCCATTGGTGTGGCATAACTTAAATTAGCTCCAAATAATACCGCTAAAATAAATGGCTCTACCGGAACGTTAAGTTGTGTTGCTACCGAAATGGCAATGGGTGTACCTATTACTGCAGCAGCATTGTTTGAGACAATATTTGTTAATACCGCTAGCAATAACATAAGTGCAGATAATATTCCTGCCGGTGGTAAACCTGACGATAAGGCAACAAATACTTGTGCTATATACTCAGCACCACCGGTTTGCATCATAGCTGAACCTAATGCCAGTGAAGTAGCTACTATCAGTATTACTTGACTGCTAAGTGCTGCTGATATTTCACTCCAATCAACACATTTGGTTGACAATAAAACTAGAATACCGCACAACGAGCTTACCGCTATAGGTAATAAACCGAGTGCAGCAGATGCAACAACAAAAACTAATACTAACAGTGCTATAGGCGCTTTTTTGGTATATGGTAAATTTGCTGCACCATCAATAATTAATAAACCTCTTGTGCCTTTTAATTCATAAATTTGCTCGGCTTCACCTTGCACTAACAATACGTCGCCATTTTTTATAGTGGCGTGTCCAATACTTTGTCGGCCAATTTCCATCGCTTTACCTTCTCGGTGAAGCGCAACCACAGAAACCCCGTATCTGTAAGCAAAATTGGCCTCTTTCAACGTACGCCCTACTAAACCCGACGCTTGAATGACTACAATTTCAGCTAATACTTGTTTGTCTGCTTTTAGAGGGTGATCTTCATCAACTTTTTGGTTACCTGAGTATAAAGTGGCATCAATAACAGTTTCAAATTCTTTTAATTGATCTGGATAATCATTAACTTGTAGCCTATCACCCGCTTTAATTAACGTGTCTGGAAGTGGAATAACATTGCGGTTATCAGGACTTCGTTGAATTGATTCGATGGTCATTTGATCATCAGTCAACTTAAGTAATTCGGCTACCGTTTTACCGTTAGATTGGCTTTCTTCATTAATATTTAAATAAGCAGTAAAAATTCGTGGCGAGGTATCAGGCAAAGTAGGTTTTCGAGTAGGTATTAAGCGTGGCGCCACAATCCACAAGTAAGCAATTGCAATACTGGCAGCTATTAAGGCTGGTACTATAAAATCAAACATGCCAATTCTAGGTAAACCCATATCACTAGCAACACTTACAACCAGTAAATTAGTTGAAGTACCTATGGTTGTAGTCATTCCGCCAACTAAAGTAGCTAACCCCATAGGTAATAACATTGGAGATGAGTCTGTCTTTGTTCTAATGGCAACACTCATCAAAATGGGTAAAAGTAAAACAACTATCGGGGTATTGTTAACCACAGCACTTAATGCACCAGCAATAATGAGTGTGAGTAACAAGGATAATGTTGGGCTGATTTTCCAAAGTTTAGCTAAATATCGCCCTACGGGCTCTAATGAGCCTGTAATAACCAGCGCATGTCCTATCACCATTAAAGCACAAACGGTAACTAACGCTTCGTGACCAAAACCAAAAAATAAAGAGGATGGTTCTAAATGACCACTGCTTGTTTCAAAAGGGAAAAATGTAAAAACAAGGCAAAGTAAAATAAGTACAGCTAAAGATGAAGTTTCAAGAGGTATATCGTCTCGTCTGAACAAATATAAGGCGATTGCAGTAATAATTAACATCATTAATGCGTGATTATTGGGTATATCAGGTATATTCAAACGAACCTCTAAAATATTGTTCATAACAATAAGTGTTAATTAACAATAACCTAAAATAAGAAATGATTACTATAATAATTAAAACATTTGTTAACTCTATTTGAAGCTTATATTGAGTTAAGCCGCTTAGCAATATTTGAAGGAGATTCAGCTGCTGAAATTTCGGTTTTTTGATCTTTTAGAGGGATTTTATAAAAGTGATTTAAGTTTATTAAACGTTTAATAAATATGAGTAATATATACCCATTACCAATCAAGAAGCTCGTTTCAGAGCGCTTAAGCGTTAATGTTTATAGTAAGTCATTCAAAGCAATATTTTGTTGTAATGGTCGCTCTCTTATAAAAAGTATTGTTGATGAAGTGATTTTTAAAGGAATAAACGCTCAAGCGCTTCTTCGATGGGTCTAAAAACACGTTATTAAGTTAGTCATGTCACCATCGATGTAGGGCATTAGGGTAATGCAGGAGCAGTTACCGAGAACAACCATTACATAAACTTAATGCCTTGCATACATGGATGTAGTCCTTAAATTTCGTCTGGAACATGAAATCTGTGCCTAAATTTTTTTTAGTTTCCACTAAAACCTGTATCTTGAATGATAACGGGAATAGCTATTCTGTGATCACGTTGAGACCACCAATTTACTAATGGCATTATTTATGATTTATTCATTGAGTCTAAGACTTAATTTTGTTGTTTATCAATAAAATTTTAAAGTTATTGATAAAGTGTCAATGCTGCTAAACGTTTATCGAGTAATTGCAGCATGTTTCTATATTTAGCTGAATCAACATCTCGGTAATTATTGGTAAAATCTATTGCTGATAAACCTTCGGGTATATCAGCAATTTCTGGCATAAAATCACTTTCTACAATATTTTGGCTTAATTGCTGTTGTACCCAAAGGGCGGTCTCTTCGGACTCTGTGGCTATTTTTGCTAGGCGCGTACCTGCCCTATCAGCCATCAAATCAGCAAAACTAAAGCCACTACCACCGGGGTTACTGTCTAAAAATTCTTTCAGTTCACCAATAGCATCACTTGCTGAACTATTGCCAAATAACTGAAATGCAATGGAATACATAAAATGTTTTTGTAAATCAACCCTACCCCGTAAAGTTACTCGATTAGCTAAAAAGTTTCGTTTACTTGACTGCGCCGTGGTTAAATGTGAAATATCGCCCACCAACAACTCAAACCGGTTTGAACCAAAATAAAGGGCTAAAGCCATTAAAGCAGAATAGTTTTCATGTACTGCTGGGGTTGATTGGTTAGGTTGTTGCTTTTTAGATAGAAGCGTTTGCTGCTGAGCTAAGCTAAACATAAATTGAATATAATGTGTTAAATGCCTATTTTTATTGGCTGGGTTGTCTAAAAGATCTAAATGCTCGACTAACGCGGCATAATAAAATTTAACGCTTGGCACATCACCAAAAAGAGCTAAATTATCTCTTAACGCGATTAAACTTGACTCTCCTTGTTTAAGCTCATTCATTTCTTGAGGAATAAGCAGGCTGGTATGGATTTTATTTTGGTTTATTGTGACCCATTGCACCATTGAAACCAACTTTGTCCCAAGATCTTCTTGTACAAATTCATTTATAAACCAACGACTTATTCCAACAAGTTGATTACCTGAAATGGTTAAATTACCTACTTTCACTTCACCTAAGTTTATTCCACTATTTGACGGCAATAATACTGCCGAAATATTCAAATACTGAAATGCTTTAGGTAAAGGTAATTCAATTGAGAAGTTAATTATTGCTTGCTGATTTTGCATAACAATAACAGAAGATATTTGCGGGAAAGCTCGGTAAAGTAAGGCACTTAAACCGTTAATTTCAGTTTGGGATAACGACAATAAAACTGGCTGTTGTTTATTTTTTAAGGAATTTATAAAGCGCTTAGCGGCTACTTTACTTTGAGTGGCCGCTTGTACATTAACTGTATTATTATTCTTAAATTGAGCCTCTGATTGCAATGCAAAAAAAGCGATGCCACTTATAAAAATGATAATCGTGAAGATCATAAGTCCTAAAATTTTAAATACTAATCTCAAGAAACACCTAACAAAAATTTAATTCAATTAATTTATACAAACGTTAAGGTAATAAAGCTCAATTAACGACCTAATATTAGTAGGGTTATTTTAATAACCTTATTTGAAAGTATGTGTTTAATAGCATGAGATTAACAGCTTAAATTAATAAGCCATTATAAATTATGCAGACATATCATCTTGGCTAATACGACTAGCCACAGCACCTTTTTGACCTTTGTATTTAGCACCTTGTTTTTTATTATATGGGCGTAATGCACTGCTAGACATGGTTTCAAAATTTAATGCGGCGATAATCATTTTAGGTCGAAGCGCTAAAGGTAACTTACCACTATTGTAAAACTCTAAAACTATTTGACCAGACCAGCCGGGATCAATTCTATGAGCGGTAACATGTACCATTAAACCTAAACGTGCTAGTGACGAGCGACCATCAAGCCAACCAACAATATCATCAGGTAATGTTACCGACTCAAGTGTTACAGCTAAGGCAAGTTCACCAGGGTGAAGGAAAAACGCTTCACCGTCAGCAATAGTAATTTCATCGCTCATAACTGAATTCATCGCTTTTTGCATTTCAGCTTTTGGGCCACTTAAGTCAATATAAGGCGCGGTATGTTCTTTAAATACTCTAAATTCGTTACCTAGCCTAATATCAACACTTACTCCTGATATCATCGAGCAATCAGGAGTTGGCTCGATACATATTTTTCCTTCTTTTAATGATTGTTCTATATCTTTGTCAGAAAGTCTCATACTTATTTTCTTCTTTAATTATTTGCCAACAAAGTTTGTTATAACGTAATTATTTATCGCTAAAACGTATCTCGGCAGTATTTGGGCTTCTTGCATCAAGTTGGTAATATAATTCAGACGCTACATTGCGCGCTAGTTTACGGTATAACAAGGCTATATCGCCAGTGCTATTTTTTAAAACAGCGGAGTTACCTTGGTCAGCATCTTGTCTTATCTCAATATTTAAAGGTAATTGCCCTAACAGAGGTATATTTTTGTTTTTAGCTGTATTGGCACCACCATTTTCACCAAAAAGGTGAGACTGATGACCACATTTTTCACACAAGTGATAACTCATATTTTCAATTAAACCCAAAACAGGTACTTTTACTTTATCAAACATGGTAATACCTTTTATCGCATCAGTTAACGCAATATCTTGAGGCGTAGTTACCACAATTGCCGCAGCAACAGGTACACTTTGCGATAAAGTAAGTTGAATATCTCCAGTACCCGGTGGCATATCAACAATTAAGTAATCTAGATCTGGCCAAAGTGTTTCGTTCAGTAATTGGCTAAATGCTCTACTTGCCATAGGACCCCGCCAAACTGTTGCGTCCTCGTCACCGACCAATAAACCTACCGACATTGCCACAAGACCATGCGAACTAAGTGGAATAATTGATTTACCGTTAGTGGATGATGGTTGCTGACCTTTGAGCCCAAGCAAAGTTGGAATTGATGGTCCATAAATATCAGCATCTAAAATACCAACCGTACTACCTTCTTCGATTAAAGCGTAAGCTAAATTAACTGCAGTTGTCGATTTACCAACCCCACCCTTGCCCGAGGTTACAGCAATTATATTGCTAATACCTTTTAGTGAATGTTGTCTTACTTGCGCAATTTGATAATTTGGCTTGATGAGGGTTGTTTGGTTAAGCATCTCGGTTAGCGCATCGCTAATATCGTCTAATTCCCCATCGCACGGGAAAGGTAAATCGACATCAATAATAATATAACCATCTTCTAACGTGATTTTAGGTCGAGAACTAATACTTAAAAACCCTTCACGAAAACAGGATGAACGATATTCAGAAAAAAAACTTATAATTAAGTCTTTTGATTCTTGATTAACGGCTTTATTAGAAAAAAACGTTGAGAACATGATGTAAAGGCACTTTATCGATGTAATACGATAATTATTAATGAAAAGTATTGCTAAATTCTGTACCATTCTCTTCATAATTACCACCTTAAATATGTAAACTTTATATGCCAGAATTAACGTCATCTCAGTTACCAACTAAAAAACGAAAAATATTAGCAACGTGTGCCCTACCTTATGCCAATGGTTCAATTCATTTAGGCCATTTACTTGAACATATTCAAACAGATATTTGGGTGCGTTTTCAGCGAATGCGAGGTCACGAAACCTATTTTGTTTGTGCTGACGATGCCCATGGCACACCTATTATGCTTAAAGCGCAAGAATTAGGTGTTACTCCCGAAGAAATGATTGCTGGTGTGCGTGAAGAACATATGGCTGATTTTGCAGATTTTTATATCAGTTTTGATAACTATCATTCTACCCACAGTGAAGAAAACGAAACCTTTGCTCACGAAATTTATAATAGCTTACACGCTAACGGGCATATAAAAACTCGGGTGATTTCGCAATTATACGATCCTGAAAAAGGCATGTTTTTACCTGATCGCTTCATTAAAGGCACTTGCCCCAAATGCAAAAGCGAAAATGAAAATGGCGATAGCTGTGATAGTTGTGGCGCCACCTATTCTCCTACCGATGTGCTCAATCCGCGCTCGGTAGTATCAGGTGCTACCCCGATATTAAAGGATTCTGAACATTACTTTTTTGATTTACCTGCTTTTGAACAAATGTTACAAAACTGGACTCGTAGTGGTGCTTTACAAGAAGAAATGGCAAACAAACTTGCTGAATGGTTTGAATCAGGTTTGCAACAGTGGGATATTAGCCGAGATGCGCCCTATTTTGGTTTTGAAATACCCAATGCACCAGGCAAATACTTTTACGTATGGTTAGATGCTCCTATTGGTTACATGGGTAGTTTTAAAAACCTTTGTGATAAATCAGATATTGATTTTGATAGTTTTTGGCATAAAGGCTCTGACGCTGAGTTATACCACTTTATTGGTAAAGATATTATTTACTTTCACAGCTTATTTTGGCCTGCCATGTTAGAAGGCGCAGGTTACCGTAAGCCTACATCAGTTTTTGCCCACGGTTTTGTTACCGTAAACGGGGCAAAAATGTCTAAATCAAAAGGCACGTTTATTAAAGGCCGTACTTATTTAGAGCATTTAAACCCAGAGTATTTACGCTATTATTATGCCGCTAAATTAACCAGTAAAATTGATGATCTAGACTTAAATTTAGAAGATTTTGCTCAACGAGTAAATTCTGATTTAGTGGGTAAAGTTGTTAATATTGCTTCTCGATGTGCAAGTTTTATTACTAAGCGATTCGATGGCATGTTATCTACCACTATAGACAATCAACTCCTAGCTGATGAAGTGATGAACGCCGGAGACAGCATTGCCCTACATTATGAAAATCGTGATTTTAGCCGAGGCATGCGAGAGATAATGGCGCTAGCTGACAAGGTAAATGAATATATTGCCATTAAAGAACCATGGCAACTTGTTAAAGACGAAACTAAACAGCAAGAAGTACAAGATATTTGTTCTCTTGGTATTAATATGTTCCGTACATTAATGATTTACTTAAAACCTGTTTTACCTAAGCTTGCAGAAAGTACTGAAGTATTCTTAAATGATGAATTACTTTGGGAAGGTCACAAAACTTTATTAACCGATCACAAAATTAATAAGTTTAAAGCTTTATTACAAAGAGTTGATATGGACAAAATCAATGCGATGACAGACGCGTCGAAAGACAACCTTGCCGCAACAGAAGAAAAAGCTAAACCAGCGAAAGAGAAAAAGAAAAAACCAGCTGCGGTAGAAAAGCCAACAATGGATTTCAATAATCCATTAGCGTCAGATCCTATTTCACCAGAAATTAGTTTTGAAGACTTTGCTAAAATTGATTTACGTATCGCTAAAATTGTTAAAGCTGAACATGTTGAAAAAGCAGATAAACTACTTAGATTAGAGCTTGCCTTAGATTCGGTTGAAAACGGTGAAACTCGCCAAGTATTTGCAGGTATAAAATCAGCCTATCAACCCGAAGATCTCATTGGTAAATTAACCGTAATGGTGGCTAACTTAGCACCACGTAAAATGCGCTTTGGACTGTCAGAGGGTATGGTATTAGCGGCAGGACCTGGCGGAGAAGACTTATGGATATTAAATCCAGAAGATGGTGCCAAGCCTGGTATGCGAGTTAAATAATTTTTTAAATCCTCTAGTTGTTAAAAGATTTGGAGCATTAAAGCGAAGATTTTTTCGCCTTAATGCTTATCGTACAATCTTTACTATTTATCGCTTCACGCCTAACTTGTTTTTATTAACTCTATATATTTTTACATTGCTACATAATTTTGCATTGCCACATAATGTAACTGAGAACATTATGAATAAATTTTTTTACTTATGCGTTAATGGTTTGCTTATGTTATTACTTGCAAGTTGTAGTGGTAATTTTACTGGTCGTGCAAATATAGATACGCAAAATTTTCGCGACTACTTTGCTCCTTCTAAAGTCGAAATTTATCAATCTATTGATGAGTTTACCGGTAAATATAAATATTTAGGTTTAGTAGACGGTGAAGACTGCCAAAGTAAAGCACACCTTGCCAAACCCGATAACGTTATTGCCAGAACCCAAGCAAGAACTAAAGCTTATCAACTTAAAGCCAATGCTATTATTTTTACGGGCTGCGCTTTATTATCAGAAGATGGTTCAAGCATAGAAAACATAAATACAAAGAGCATAAATAAAAATCATGTAAATGCAGAAAATACGCCTAAACAATGTATTGCTTCAACTGTTTGTTATGGCCAAGCTTATTATGTTGAACCTACCTCATTGAAAAATTAATATGTCTCAAAGCATATCACTTAATTATATAGGTAAAGTTTCATCTCCCTACAAAGAAAAATTTGCCATACCGCGTCAACCGGGTTTAGTCAGTGCGGCAAAAGGTAACATTACTCTTTTAGGTGAAGCAAACACTCCAGATATTGTTAGAGGATTAGAGCAATTTAGTCATATATGGGTGCTTTTTGTATTTCATGGAACTCAACAATATGGCTGGGATCCGCTCGTTAGACCTCCGCGTTTAGGAGGTAATAAAAAAATAGGGGCTTTAGCAACTCGTTCAACGTTTCGACCTAATCCCATAGGAATGTCTGTAGTTAAGCTTGATAGTATATGTATAGATGATCAGATAAAAAACAAAGAATCACGCTCAGTTACTCTTAATATTTCAGGATTAGATCTATTAGACCAAACACCCGTAATAGATATTAAACCTTATATCCCTTACGCTGATGCTCACATTGGTGCTCAAGCAAGTTATGCTCAACATATTCCTGAGCATGACATAACGGTGAGTTTTAGTAATTTTGCTCAGCTAATGCTACAAAAACTTGAAGCGTTAAATATTTATCAATCGGGCTCTAAATCATTACCTTTAAAAAGTAAAAACACTGTACAGCCATGTAGCTATGCTGAGCTTAAATTATTAATTACTCAAATACTTGAACAAGATCCCAGACCTGCTTATAAACGAAATAAACCCGATGAAAAGATATATGGCATGTTGATTTATAATTTAAATATTCAATGGCAATTCATTGCGCTTTCCCACATTAACGTTATTTCTATTGATATTAAGCCATGATAACAAGACCAATTATTGAGCTTCCTTTGCTTGCTGCCCTTTGGGGTGCTTCGTTTATTTTTATGAAAATTGGTAGCCCTGAATTTGGTCCTATATTATTTATGGCTATGCGTACATTTGTAGCAAGTTTATTCTTAATTCCTTTGATTTTTCTCACTAAAAATCAGTCAGCGCTTTCAGGTTACTGGGGGAAAATATTTATTGTTGGGGCTTTAAATACCGCGATCCCTTTTGTATTATTTGGTTGGGCAACATTAACCCTTTCAGCAGGTAATACCGCTGTATTGAACAGTACAACACCAATGTTTGGTGCATTAGTGGCGTATTTTTGGTTGAAAGACACTTTAAGTATAAGCGCGATTATTGGTATATGTGTCGGCTTTTTAGGTGTGTATTTTTTAATGTTTAATAACTTATCTGATCGTGTTTTAGAGAGCGAACCGCGAGTTGTTCTTCCTACCCTAGCTGCCATGTTAGCCGCTTTATGTTACGGCATATCAGCAAATTATACTAAGAGGTACTTAGCTGGAATTAGTCCTTTAGCGCTAGCCGCAGGTAGTCAAATAAGTGCCTCCATCATTTTGTTGCCTCTTAGTTTATTTTTCATACCTAAAAGCATACCTTCAAATTCTGCAATTTTTTCAGTCATTTGTTTAGGGGTTTTGTGTACGGGTGTTGCTTATGTAATATTTTTTAGGTTAATTGCTGCAGTAGGACCAACAAAAGCAATTTCGGTCACTTATTTAATTCCGGTTTTTGGTGTTATTTGGGGAATGGTTTTTCTAGATGAGCATATAGATCATTGGACATTAACAGGTGGTGCGCTAATTTTAACCGGTGTAGCATTAACATCTGGCTTAATACCCCGCCAGTTAAAATTTACACGCATAGCTAATAGCAAACTTAATAATAGATTTAAAGATAAATCTTAAAAATTCTCATATTATACCCGTTACCATTCAAAATGCAGGTTTCAGTGGGAGCTAAAAACAATTTATGCACAGATTTCAAGTTCCAGACGAAATCTAAGGACGACATCCATGTATGCAAGGCATTAAGTTTATGTCATGGTTATTCCATGACTAAACTTAATAACGACGCATAAATTGTTTTTAGACCCATCGAAGAAGCGCTTGAGCATTTACTCCTTTAAAAGATGACTTCATTGTTAATACTTTTTATAAGGGAACAACGATTACAATAAAGTATTGCCTTGAATTACTTACTATAAACATTGACGCTCACGCGCTCTGAAACGAGCACTTTGATTGATAACGGGTATATACTCCTTACCATTCAAGTGCAGTTATATGTCATGCTGCAAAAGTTATAGCATGATGATTAAATCAAGGCGCCGTTATTAATAACCCTAATTGGAAATCATAAAAGGGAATTTATCAGCATGGAATTAATGAAAAATGGCTTATCAAAATCAGCCGTTAAACGTATCAGTAAAGCTTTATCTCAAGTACTAAATAACGACAACGTTAAATATAAAAAATACAAAGTATTTAATATTGATGCCTTTGAGAACGCTTGCCTACATCAATTAGAATCGCTAGAGCTTAAAGAACGTGTTAATCATATTATTAATGTTTTGCATCAGTTTTTACCTAACGACTTTATTCTAAAAGCTGAAATTCTTACTTCTATTACACAGGTATGGGACTTTGGTGAAGTTAACGACCCTTTAAAAAACTTTGCAGCGTGGCCAATTATTGATTATTTTAGTGTTTATGGATTAACTCAGCCTGAAGTGTCATTAAATGCGCTTAAAAAATTAACACATTTATTTTCAGCCGAATTTGCTATTAGGCCTTTTATCATCAAATACCCTGAGTTATGCCATGAATTATTTTTAGAATGGATTCATGATAAAAGCTCACATATAAGACGTTTAGTTTCTGAGGGGACAAGACCCAAATTACCTTGGGGAATTCAACTCAAAAAATTTGTCGCCGATCCAACCCCTAACTTGGTTTTGCTTGACCACTTAAAATCAGACACCAGTTTATATGTTAGGCGCTCGGTTGCTAACCACTTAAATGACATTGCCAAAAACCACCCCGACATTGTAATTAATACATGTAAAAAGTGGTCGCAATTAAAAAATAAAGACGTAGATTGGGTTATAAAACATGCCACCCGAACACTAGTTAAAAACGGTAATGTTGACGTATTCCCATTGCTAGGTTTTACTGAAAAACCAGAAATACTTATCGAAGAATTTAAAACATCCGAAAGCAAGATCAAGCTGGGTAATACAATCAAGTTTGCTTTTTGTATAAAAAGCTTAAAGCATGAAATTCAAACTTTAGTGATTGATTATGCTGTTTATTTCAATAAAGCTAACAATAAACAACAAGCCAAAGTATTTAAATTAAAAAATATTATTTTGCAGCCACATCAATCAATAAATCTTACAAAATCGTTTTCATTTAAGGCCATTACCACTCGAAAATACTACTGTGGCGAGCATAAAATTGAATTGTTAGTTAATGGAAAACCCCTATTAAATAAAAGCTTTACAGTAATCTAAAGCTCTCCAATCAAGAGAATATAAAAAACTTTGTTTGGGTTAAACTGCTATGGTAAAACAATTTCAGTTAAAATGGCGCGATGATCTCCACCTAAGGATGATAAAACTTTAGCTTTTGAAAAAGTAATATGATTAGAGGCTAAAACATGATCTATTCTCACACCATGCCAAGAAGTATACTTAGTAAAGTTAATACCAAAACCGGCAGTATCTATGGCATTTTGAAAAGATGAAAAATAATCATTATATAAGCTTTCATCAATCGTCATATTAAAATCCCCCGCCATAACAAAGTAAGGTTGACTACTCGCCCAAGTACTTATAAGCGCAGTTTCTAAAGATTTATTTTCACGAAATCGCTTAACTTCTTGCCAATCAAATGCTAAACCTAATAAGTCAGACAAAATACTTCGCGGCGTTTCTAGATGAACATTCATAAGAGGTAAGGTTTTACCCTCTATATCAACTTCATAATAAACCGCAAAATTCCCCCATCCTTTAAAAATTCTTCGACTTTGTTCTCCTATTTTTTTATACGGGTACTGACTCGCTATACATAATCCAGCATCACATTGAAGTTGCCAAGGTTTATCAAAAACACCGTTGAGCTTTTCAATCAGCGTTTCTTGAAAAAGAAAAATATCGGGCTGCTCACGTTTAATTAGGTTTTTTAAGTATTTTTTACTTGTTTTACCACCCATATTCAAAGAAATTAACTTAAGTGCGGGGTCATTAACCGTCTTTGCTGGTAGATTTAACTGAAAATCTTGAAATTGTAGCAATACAATTACACAAAATAATACTATTAACCGACGATATTTATTAAGTTTTTTCCAAAAGAATATTATTGGTATAAAAGCTAATAAAAAAATCCACCTAGGCGACAAATACAGAACATATTCTATTACTTGGGTCAGAGGATTTGACGCAATAATAGGTAGAATAATTATAAAAAAACTTAATGCAAATAATAAATAAAGCCATAACTTTCCTACAAATAAATAATGAGTAGATTTAATAGATAATGTTGTTATTTTTTGGGTCATTGGAGCGAGTTCAAAGTAGCTTAGATATGGATTATTATAATATATACCCGTTATCATTCAAAATGCAGATTTCAGTGGGAACTAAAAACAATTTAGGCACAGACTTCAAGTTCCAGACGAAATCTAAGGACGACATTCATGTATGCAAGGCATTAAGTTTATGTCACGGTTACTCTCGGTAACTGCTCCTGCGTTACCCTAATGCTCTACATCCATGGTAAACATGGCTAAAATGAATAACGACGAACAAATTGTTTTTAGACCCCTCGAAGAAGTGCTTGAGCGTTTATTCATTTAAAAGATGACTTCATCAACAATGCTTTTTATAAGGGAAAGACCATTACAATAAAGTGTTGCCTTGAATTACTTACTATAAAAATTAACGCTCAAGCACTCTGAAACGAGCATATTGACTGGTAACGGGTATATACCCATCACACTTCAAGATGCAGAATTTAACACCTGAAAATTGTCATTAATTCTGCTCGCCAAGATACCACCTATTTTAGGAAGTGTTTGACTAAAGAACTCATCAATTTTATCTCGAAATTCT
>Ga0209185_1000130_pt1 | contig 114743 bp, 113 predicted proteins | sample SidtaG_2_FD_187425 | JGI IMG/M metagenome (GOLD analysis project Ga0209185, IMG submission 187425) | Marine algal microbial communities from Sidmouth, United Kingdom - Sidmouth_Asex2 metaG (SPAdes) (version 2) | ecosystem: Host-associated > Algae > Red algae > Unclassified | place: Sidmouth... | reverse complement strand
TAAAAGTGACAGGCAAAAACAGGAATAAAAAATAAGTTGTAATCTTACAACAGGAATAAAAAAATAGACAGTAATATAAATCAGGAATAACCCTAAAAACTGTCAAGTAATTTCAGGAAGGTACAAAGTAATTTCAGGAAGGTACACAAATTTTAAAATATTACTAGTAAAAAATAAAAATTTACTATTAAAAATTAGAAACATAGTATTAACTAATAAAAACTGATGTCTAAATATTAAAATAGTAGTAACAAATTTTAAAATATTAATCATAAATAATAGAATCTTACTCATAAAAATTAGAATATGACTGTTAAAAACTAGAATAATGTTGATTTTGGGCTAATTTTTAAGGCAAAAGATAAGCTATGCTACACTTTCAGCTAATAGAACAGAACTCTCAGCTGCTCGGAGCATGAGTTATGCAGTAAATAATATAAGCTAGTTTTAGTTTGAACAAAATGTTTACTGAAACGTTTTAGTTTAGAAGCAGTTTGGCCTCTTTTCGTATTTGAGCGCAGCAACACCAACAGTTATTATACTTGTCGGTGATAATGCCACCAAAGGCGCACTAGATTGGGAAACTGTATTAATAGTCCTCGTCCACTTTTTCTTTAAGAAACTTTTTTTGGCTATCGTCCAATTCAAGGTCTTTATACGTGAGGTATATAAAATTGGTCTCGGTTCCTTTTAATCTTGTCAGTTTACTTTTCTTTAATAAAATGACCCTACCTTTTTCGTTTGGATTGCCCCAAGAAGTGCTTGTACTATTTAAATTGCCATGCTTTAGTTGCTTTGTTGAAAGAGAGTCGGTAGAGTAGGGCTGTCCATATTTTTTATTGAGATTTTGAGAAATCTCTTTCTGTAAAGTTTCTACTTCTTTTACAGTGTTAACCGAGAAGAGAAAAGAGATTTCATACAGCTTGTTGACACTATTAAAAATGTATTTGGTGTCTTTTACTTTATTACCTCCGAAGTATCCTCCAAGAGTATAAATCAGATTTCCTTCATACCCGTTTTGGGGTTTCTCGCCTCTTGCTGTTAGGAGTTGAATCACTTCGGATTTTGTACTTCCTAGCGGAATGCCTTTGGCTTGGGTTATTTTGCCTTGAGCGACTAATTGATTTGTGCAAATAAGAATAAGTAGTAGGTGCGTTATAAATTTCATGCGTTCAACAAAAGTATCAAATAATACTAGGAACCGAATGCTTGGTTCTTATCTCAGCGTTAATGCAATCGGATACTGTTTGTAATAAAATTCTATATATTTACCATAAGATGAAAAAATCAAGAATCATTTTTCTATCAATTATCTCTTTCCTACTAATGATGCCTTCAGCGACATTGATTTCTTATATTTCTGAGAAAAAGAAACGAACTGTTTAGTGTAAGAATTTTCAAAATCTAAGCCTATGCTAATTTTATACTATACCTTTTTGAATGGCTTAAACCCTAATGAACATCGTCTTTCAAAATGTTAGGAAATTTTTTCTTGAACTTCTTTAAACGGGGTACAGAAATTCTTCGGATGTAAGGATTGTCCGGGTGAAGTTTTTCATAATCTTGGTGATAGTCCTCAGCTTTCCAAAATTTTTCAAACGGCATGACTTCTGCTGCAATATTATCATTCAGTTTAGAGGCTAAGGCTGTTTTCTTTTGTTTAATAATTTTAAGTTCTTCCTCGTTTTCATAAAAAATAATAGAGCGGTATTGCGATCCATTATCTGGCCCTTGACCATTGACTTGTGTAGGATTTTGAGATCCGAAATACACATCTACTAAAGTGCTAAAACTCACAACCGAAGGGTCGTATATTACTTTGACTGCTTCAGCATGACCGGTCTTTCCAGTATTGCTTGATTCATAAGTTGGGTTTTGGGTATGTCCGCCCGCATAACCGCTAATCACTTCGCTCACACCTTTTACGCTTTCAAATACGGCCTCTACACACCAGAAACATCCACTTGCAAAATAGGCGTAGGTTTCACCGCCTGCCTTAGAATTTACGCTAGAAGTTGAATTTTTTTCTGCGCCCTTCGGTATGAATTTTAATGCTCCAGAATTCATACAATATCGCTGACCCGTAGGTGCGGGTCCGTCAGAAAATACGTGGCCCAAGTGTAATCCTGTAGATCTTTCAACCACTTCGTTTCGCACCATGCCGTGGCTATTATCAGTTACCACCATTACATTTTCTTTATTAATGGGGGCAGAAAAACTAGGCCAGCCTGTGCCAGATTCAAATTTATCTTCCGAGCTAAATAATGGATCCCCTGTGGCAGCACTTACGTAAATGCCTTCTTCATGATTATCGTGGTATTCGTTTTGGAAGGGTCGTTCCGTTCCTTGCTTTACCATGATGTAGAATTGATTCCGTGTAAGCACTTTTTTCCATTCGCTAGCTGATTTAGCTCCAGGGAATTTTGATACATCTACCGATTGTTTTTCCTGCGCAGTGGAGCAACCTACTGTCGCTAAAATCAATAGAGTGAGTAATAGGGAATGAGCAAACCCTTTTTTTAAATTTTTGTTTTTCATCTGTTCCATTTTATCAATAATACACTAATTCTCTTTAACCGGTCTAGTAGTTATTTGTAAGATTATCTTAATGTGATTTATGAGATTTTTAAATTATTCAACACACATACTTACGTTGAAACTCGGTAATTAGATTTCATAAATTTTTTACTCAATTACCATTGTAGGAAATAGTGAATAGACGAATTGGGTAAAAATAATTACAAGAAATAAGTGGGCTAAGGAGTTAGCCTTTAACTTAGCAGTTGTATTTTTGTTTATATTTTTATAATTATATTTAAACGTTGAAAAAAAGAGTGAATATCATCGGTTCGGGCTTCTCAAGTTTGTCCGCCGCTTCTTATTTGGCTTCCGCAGGTCTCGCTGTTACTGTATTTGAAAAAAATAATCAGCTAGGAGGTCGGGCACGTCAATTAAAAAAAGACGGCTACCTTTTTGATATGGGGCCCAGTTGGTATTGGATGCCCGATGTGTTTGAAAAATTCTTTACTCATTTTGACAAAAAGGTAAGCGACTACTATGAGTTAGAAAAACTAAGCACTGCTTATAATGTTTATTTTGGTGTTGAAGATAAGATAGCCATCCCGTCCTCTCCCGAAGAAATTATTGATCTTTTTGAAAAAGAAGAAGTTGGGAGCGGTGAGCAATTAAAAAAGTTTTTAGCTCACGCAAAAAGTAATTATGATATTGCTGTCAAAGATTTAGTGTATCGGCCAGGAGTTTCACCGCTTGAGCTCGTTACGCTCAAAACAATTCCTAAGCTCAATCAGCTGTTTTTTGACATTAGAAAACTAATAGCGCGTAGTTTTAAGAGTGATCGTCTCAAAAAAATATTAGAATTTCCTGTACTATTCTTAGGTGCGAAACCGGGCAATACTCCTGCCATGTATAGCTTTATGAATTGGGCAGATTTTGGTTTAGGGACCTGGCATCCCAAGGGCGGTATGTATAAGATTGTAGAAGGAATGGTGTCCTTGGCTCAAGAATTAGGGGTGGAATTTGTACCCAACGCGAATGTAGAAGAAATTTTAATAGATGACGATGGCAGGGCGATTGGGGTAAAGGTTAATGGAGAAAATAAACTAAGTGACATAGTATTGAGCGGTGCGGATTACCATCATACCGAAACCTTGCTGCCGCAAAAGATGCGTCAATACTCTGAGGCGTACTGGGATAAGCGTGTGTTCGCTCCGTCTAGTTTATTATTCTACGTAGGTTTTTCTGAAAAAGTAAAAAATGTAGAGCATCATAATTTATTTTTTGATGAAGAATTTGATGCACATGCCGAGTATATATATGACAAGCCTGCTTGGCCCAAAAATCCTTTGTTTTATGCTAACTTTCCTTCCGCAACCGATGCTAGCTTTGCACCAGAAAATTGTGAAGCCGCTATGTTTTTAATTCCAATTGCTCCAAGGCTATCGGATACTGAAGCAGTAAGAAAGAAATATTTTGATATTGTAATCAAACGGACAGAAAAAATAACTAATCAAAAATTGGCTGACAAAATAGAGTTTATGGAATCGTATTGTGTCAATGATTTTATTGAAGATTATAATTCTTATAAGGGTAATGCGTATGGTATGGCCAATATCTTGACGCAGACAGCCTTTTTACGACCAAAAATTAAAAGTAAAAAAGTTAAGAATTTATTTTTCACTGGTCAGCTCACGGTTCCTGGCCCTGGTGTGCCTCCGGCTTTAATTTCAGGAAAAATTGCTTCAGAAGCCATACTTAAAGAATTGAAATTATCGTAGATGATTAATTTGTACACCAAAATATCAGAGATGGGTTCTCGTACAATTACGAGAGAGTATAGTACTTCCTTCTCCATTGCGGTGAGTTTGTTGGCCCCTGAAATTCGACAAGCGGTTTACAATATATACGGTTTTGTAAGAGTGGCGGATGAAATCGTAGACACCTTTCATGATTTTCCGCAGGAAGAATTACTGAATCGTTTTGAAGAAGATTATCGTCATGCAATCAAAACGGGTATAAGTTCTAATCCAGTTTTGCAAGCGTTTCAGCATTCGGTCAATGAGTATCATATTGATATAGAATTGATTGAAGCTTTTATGAAAAGTATGCGAGCTGATTTGAGTAAAGAAGACTACGAAACTCCAGAGGAAATTGCGGAGTACATTTATGGTTCGGCAGATGTGGTGGGCTTGATGTGCCTAAAAGTTTTTGTAAAAGGAAATCAAGAAGAATATGATAAGCTGAAAGCATCGGCTATGAAGCTGGGTTCTGCTTTTCAAAAAGTAAATTTTCTTCGTGATATACACCACGATTTCAATGCGTTGAATCGTTCTTATTTCCCAAACGTTAATCCCGAAAAAATGACGGAAGAGGATAAGAAGAGTATTGTCAACGATATAGAAACAGAATTTAGTGAAGCTTTGGTCGGTATAAAACAGTTACCCAAACGGGCTCGTTTTGGTGTCTATGTGGCATACAATTATTTTTATCTTTTGTTAAAGAAAATAAATGATACTAGCGCGGAGGTTATAATGGCCAAGCGCATCAGAGTGTCAAATTTTAGAAAAATAACATTATTAGTCAAATCTTATCTGGTTAATAAACTAAATTTGATGTAATGAAAATATTAGTGGGTTTACTTTTTTTGGCAGTCAGTGGTAGTAGTGTAAAAGATGTGGTAGCTGAGTTTCATGCCTTGCGCACCGAGAAAACAGAATTGGCTTTTATAAAAAAATACAATTCGAACAAAGAAGCATCCGTGAGGGTTTACGTATTGGCTGCAAAAATGAAGCAAGCGGAGTATACGATGAATCCGGTAAAAAAAATTCAAATATTTAAGCGATATAAAAATGAATTGAATGCTCTAGTGAAAGCAAACCCGAAGAATATTCATGCGCATTACATGCGTCTTGTGATACAGGAAAAAACACCTTCCTTTATCGGGTACAATGATTTTTTAAAAGAGGATAAACGAATCTTGCGTACGTATTTAAAAAGTGAGCATGCTTCTGCCTACTTAGAAAAATTAATTAAGAAAAATACAAGTCTATGATTTTAGTGTACATACTGATAACCCTGGGTTCATTTTTACTTATGGAAGCTGCCACTTGGTTTTCTCATAAGTATATTATGCATGGCTTTTTGTGGTATTTGCATGAAGACCATCATCAACCAAAATATGAAAACACATTTGAAAAGAATGATTGGTTTTTCGTGTTTGGAGCTATACCGAGTATTTTACTTTTTTATAAAGGCGTAAACCCAGAGTTGAACTACAAGTTCTTCATTGCTTTAGGCATTTTGTTTTATGGCATTGCATATTTTATTGTGCATGACGTGATAATTCATAGACGGTTTAACTGGTTTCAAAATTCGAAGCACTGGTATATTGTTGGTTTGCGAAAGGCTCATAAGGTACATCACAAGCATCTAGGAAAAGAGGATGGAGAATGTTTTGGAATGCTAAACGTACCTAAAAAATATTATCAAATCGCTAAAGGAAACCAAGGTGCTTAATTTTGAAAAATTCTAAAAAGTACTGCATGGAGGATAGTGTGATTTTAGTAGATGAGCAGGACAGGGTTTTAGGCGAAATGCCCAAACTGGAAGCTCATGAAAAGGGAGTTTTGCATCGGGCGTTCTCTGTTTTTATTTTTAATGATAAGGGAGAAACTATGTTGCAACGGCGAGCAGACTCTAAATATCATTCACCAGGCTTATGGAGTAATACTTGTTGTAGTCATCCAAGAATGGGTGAAACGAATATTCAAGCCGGCGAGCGACGTTTGCTTGAGGAAATGGGTTTCACAGTGCCTCTTAAAGAAAGCTTTTCATTTATCTACAAAGCAAAGTTTGGCAACGGTCTTACTGAGCATGAATTAGATTATGTTTTACTGGGTAAGTATAATGGCCAGCCGAAATTGAACTCCGAAGAAGTGAGTGAATGGAAGTGGGCTACTCTGGAAGGCTTGAGTGATGAGATAAAACAGAGCCCAAACCTGTATACGTTTTGGTTTAAGAATTTAATGACAGAATATACTGGTCGGATTGAAGTTGTCTAGTCTACTAGTTGAAAGGAAATTCGGAACGGGAAGCACCTGTTTTAAAAGGTAGTTGGCCCTTCACTTAAAAAAAATCAACCCATTTTTTTTAATTATTTACTTGTAAATTCTCGTCATTTTTCACCAGTGCATAATCTGTAATACTCAATCCCCACAACTGTGTATAAACATTTAAGGCTAGGGCGGTAGTTTCAAATAAATTTGTGAGTCATGAGCAAACAAGTTGCTGAATATAATGACGATTCTATACGTTCGTTGGACTGGCGGGAGCACATTCGTTTGCGCCCAGGAATGTATATTGGAAAACTAGGTGATGGAAGTCATGTAGACGATGGGATTTACGTATTAATCAAAGAGGTTATAGACAATAGTATAGATGAGCATGCCATGGGGCATGGTAAGTTGATTGAGTTAGACGTGTCAGAAGACGAGGTGCGAATTCGAGATTTCGGTAGAGGGATTCCATTAGGAAAAGTAAAAGATGCTGTAAGTAAGATGAATACGGGTGCCAAATATGATAGCAAAGTGTTTCAAAAATCGGTGGGCCTAAATGGTGTGGGAACTAAAGCAGTAAATGCTTTAAGCGATTATTTTAAGGTTTCGGCTATTCGCGAAGGAAAAGTAAAAACCATTGAGTTTAGCCGGGGAGAAGTTACGAAAGATCATAATCAAACAAAGACGAGTGAAAAAAATGGAACAGAGGTTGTCTTTAAACCAGATGATTCAGTTTTTAAAAAATATAAATTTAATCTAGAGTACATCAAGAATCAGGTTTGGAATTATTGTTATTTAAACGCTGGTTTGGCTATTAAATTCAATGGCGAAAAATTCATTTCAAAAAATGGCTTACTGGATTTATTAGAACGAAAATCAAATGTAGAAGAAATTCGCTATCCTATAATTCATTTAAAAGCCGAGGATATTGAAGTGGCCATTACTCATGGAAACGATTACGGTGAAGATTTATACTCTTTCGTGAACGGACAGCATACTACGCAGGGCGGGACACATCAGCAAGCTTTTCGAGAAGCGTATGTGAAAACAATTCGAGATCATTTTGGTAAAAACTGGGACGTGAGTGATATCCGCACAAGTATTATTGCTGCGATTAGCGTACGAGTAATTGAGCCAGTATTTGAGAGTCAAACCAAAACAAAACTAGGGTCACTAGCGATTGAGCCAGAAGGTCAATCCATCAAAGGATTTATACAAGATTTTCTTAGTAAAGAACTTGATAATTTTTTACATAGAAACCCTGAGCATGCCGAAAAACTTAAAAAACGAATTGAGCAAAACGAGCGAGAGCGTAAAGAATTAAGCGGTATTAAAAAGTTGGCCAACGAGCGCGCGAAGAAAGCCAATTTGCACAATAAAAAATTGCGTGACTGTCGGCTTCATTATAATGAGCCAAGCAAAGGGAAAAATAAGGAAGAGTTAGAAGAGAAGAAATTAGAAACAACGGTTTTTATAACAGAGGGGGATAGTGCTAGTGGTTCCATTACTAAATCACGCGACGTAAAAACGCAGGCCGTTTTTAGTTTGCGGGGTAAGCCACTCAACTGTTTTGGGCTGACAAAAAAAATCGTTTATCAAAATGAGGAGTTTAATCTATTGCAACATGCCCTTAATATTGAAGAGGGGATTGATGGTTTGCGATACAACAATATTGTTATTGCCACGGATGCGGACGTAGACGGAATGCATATTCGGTTGTTAATTATGACTTTCTTTTTGCAGTTTTTTCCTGACTTAGTGCGTAATGGTCATGTTTATATTTTAGAAACACCTTTGTTTAGAGTTCGAAATAAAAAAGAAACGATTTATTGTTACAGCGAGCAAGAAAAACGAGAGGCTATTGAAAAGTTGACGGGTAAGCCAGAGATTACTCGTTTTAAAGGATTGGGGGAAATTTCGCCAGAAGAGTTTGCTATGTTCATTGGAGAAGATATGCGTAAAGAACAGGTGGCTTTATACGACGAGGCAAAAATTCAGCAATTACTTTCTTACTATATGGGGAAAAATACGCAGGAAAGACAAAAGTTTATCATCGAAAACTTGCGCGCTGAAATAGATGAAATAGAAGAGCTAGAAGTAGAAGCTGAAGATTAGTAAAAGCCAATCGCAAGAAACAAAAAAATATGATACACATAATATCAGGAAATGAGGCTGCCGAGAATTTAAAAGCGGCGTTTGAATTAGATGAAAACTTAAAAGGAAAAGTAGTTGTGTTGCAAGACGAATTAGGTATTGGGCCTATCGCCAATGACGCTGAAGGGTTAGGAGCAGTACGAACTAGTTTTTGGCAGCGACTTGGGGCTGGTGAAGATTTTGAAGGCAAGGATGATAAGCGCATTGAGAAGGTGATTAGAAAAGCTAAAGAAAAAGAGCAACCTGTATGTTTATGGTTGGCGCCAAATGTGACGGACGTTTGTGCTTATTACTATCTCTTGACTCGTTTCAAAGATCACCCCGGTATGTTTCATGTTATCAATATTGATTCGCTGCCGTTTTTTAATGAGAAAGGAGCAATTTTTTATCCTAAAAATTTTAGTGAGGTATTGCCTAAAGAATTTGTAAAAACCAAACGTTTATTGAAAGAAGTTTCCTTAGCAGACTATGAAACAGAATGGGAAACCTGGGGGCAGCTACAGTCTGAAAATGCTATGGTGCGGATTCATAAAGGGGGTAAAGAAATTGAAAGCGCCGATGAAACTTACTTTGATAATACATTATATTTTATCATAAATAAAGAACCGCAACGGGGTAGTAAAATTGTACGCCAAGCCACCGGCAAAACGGATCAGGCAGTGAATGGGTTGTTTTTGTATAGCCGTTTGCAACAGATGGTAGCGAATGAACAAATAATCTGTGACCAAGAAAACCCAAAAGATTTAGCTAAAGCAAACTTTCATCGAACGGGCGGGTTTGGAATTAAGAATGAAGAAGAAATTGAAAATCCTGAAGAGGCATCCGGCGAGCAGATTTAGTTTCCGCCGGTAATATTTCTGATTTCGTCCCCTGATATTTTTTGCTGGCCAGGCACATGATCGTACAGGATTTTGCCAACGCGTATTATTTTTCCAATTCGTTGATTCTTATTTCTAATCATAGTGATGGTGGGCATGCTTAATTTGGATGCAAATACTTTCACGCTTTTGATTACCTTATTATTCCAGCCAACACTTTGGAATGAAATTGTATAGGAGTCAGGTTTAAGTCTACGGATTTTGTATTCCCCTTTAAAATTTGTTTTTCCCATGCCAACAAGAGAATCATTCTTGTGAATCTTAATAGTGACAAATGGAATAGGTTCACCTTCGGTATCTTGAACGATGCCTTCAATGCCGCCCATTGAGCTTTGTGCAGATACAGTTGTAGGGTTTAGTAAGCTTAGCCCGCTAATGGTAAATAACGGAAGGATGCAAACCGCAAAAGCATAAACAAACTTTTTAAGTTTTTTGCTCAGCCTAAGATTCACGCTAAGTTGTTCTTCATTTGCTGTGGCGCAAATGTCTCCTGAATTTTTATTCAAATAATTAACAATCTCTTTATTACTCATCCTAGTAAAATCTTGAACTATAACATTGCATTTAGCGCAATGTCTACCTTGTTCTTGAGGAGTCATATTGTCCCAATTTTCGTTACAAGGTTTTGGTATGGAAATAAGTTTTTGCATTGGATTGACATAAAGTTAATTTATTTCATTGGCTTTAGAGCTATCTTTATATCATGAGATTGTCACTAGTTATCGCCTTACTTTTTACGGTTTATTATTCTTCGGCGCAGTCCACGGATGTGAGCATACCGTTTAAAAATTTTCAATATCAAATTAAAGGAACTTTTTTAGAAGCTGAAACACCAATTGGAACCGCTGCCATTATAATTCCAGGTAGTGGTCCAACTGATCGAAATGGTAATGGGATTGGCTTTAAATCAAATACTTATAAGTTTTTAGCGGAGCATTTGGCCGCCAATGGGATTTCTTCATTACGCTATGACAAATTGGGAGTGGGTGAAAGTGTACCAGGAATTCTAGAGAAAGATTTATTGTTTTATGACAATGTAAAAGTAGCTCATGCTGTTTACGATTTTCTTTCGCAGCAAGAGGGTGTAGAGCGCATTGTTATTATTGGTCATAGTGAAGGTTCTTTAGTGGGTATGATATTGAGTAAAGAGGTACAGCCGTATAAGTATATTTCTTTAGCCGGTCCGGCTTTTCCGGCGGGCGATGTAATGATTACACAATTTAAAAATATGCCGGATGAAGAAATGAGTAAAGAAGCGGTTCCAATTTTAGAATCATTGAAAGTAGGTAAGCAAATGGAGGCAAAAAGTAAGATGCTACGCTCAATTTTTAGACCTTCTGTTCAGAACTATATGATTTCTTGGTTTGCTTATGATCCTCGTGTTGAAATATCGGGTTTGAAAATACCAATTCTTATATTACAAGGCGATAATGATATTCAAGTAGCTAATGAAAACGCAGATGAATTAGCAATTGCAAATCCTAAAGCGAAAAAAGTTTTTATTCCGAATATTACACATGTTTTAAAAGATGGGCCCCGGGATAGAGAAGGGAATATGGCAAGCTATGGTTCGTCAAATGTAGATATAGATGAAGATGTGAAAAAAGCGGTAATTGAATTTATTTTGGAGTAAGCTGATTCTCAATATTTGATTCAGTGATTTAAACGCTTTTTTTCAGCAAGTTCAAAAACCTTTACACATTCCACTGCTTCATGTACATCATGTACTCGAAGAATGCTAGCTCCATTTTGCAGAGCAATCATATTGGCAGCAGTAGTTGCGTTTAAGGACTCTTGAGGCGTAATATTAAGTGATTTATAAAGCATAGACTTTCGAGAAAGGCCGGCTAATATGGGGCAATCTAAATGTTGGAAATAATCCATGTTTTTAAGTAGGTCAAAATTGTGCTCGAGGGTTTTGCCAAAACCAAAGCCTAAATCAATGATGACATCAACGATTCCGGCTTCGCGACAACGAACAATTTTCTGTTGCAAATTTTTAAAAACATCTTGTGTTACGTTTTCATACTGTGGGCTGTTTTGCATAGTTTGTGGCGTGCCTTTCATGTGCATACAAATGTAGGGAGTTTTGTATTTGCGAGCGGTGGTCAGTATTTTTTCATCCAAGTCACCGCCAGATATATCATTTATCATTTTAGCGCCAGCCTGAAGGGCGGCCTCCGCAACTTGGTTTCTATACGTATCAATGGAAATAAGAGCCATTGAATTTGACTTGATGATTGCTTCAATCGCCGGACAGACCTTGTCAATTTCTTCCTGTACACTTATTTCTTTTGAGCCAGGTTTAGTACTCATTCCGCCAATGTCTAAAAAAGTTGCTCCTCCACCTAGCATTTGCTGAGCGGTTCGTACAATCTCGTCTACATTTTGTTTTCTGCTTTCAGCGTAAAAACTATTCGGAGTCACATTGATAATACCCATTACCTTAGGAGTATGTAAGGTGATTAATTTGCCGTCTATGTTTATGGAGTGGTTTTTCATTTGTATGAAATACGAATGTAAGTTTGCTCTTTAAAAGCTTTATATAATAAATGAATTTAGGATAAAATATTTGATAAAGAATATTATATTTGACAAATGAAACTTTTCTTAAATTTTTTCTTCTTGTGTTCGTTGTGGAGTACTTCTTCTTTCGCTCAAAATTGTTTGATTGCTGATTTTCCTTTTACCGGAAATGCACAAGATGCAACAGGGAATGGTAATAACGGTGTTTTAATCGGATCGCCTTCATTAGTAATGGATAGAGCGAACACGGCAAATGCTGCCTATAATTTTTCTGCATCTGATGGTATTGAAGTGAATAATACATTAGGCAACTTTGGTGTTGGCGATTTTAGTATTAGTTGCTGGGTGAAAACAATAATAGCGGGAGGCGGTGCTACTGCTCGCTTTATTTCTAAAAGAGAGACCTGTAATACTGGCGCTCCTTTTATTCAAATGGGGGTAGGCACCTTAGGTAATCTTGTGCTAGAGTTCAATGAGAATAATAATTATTCTGGCATTAATACAGGCGAGGGGGTCAACGACGGGAATTGGCGTCATATCGTTTTGACTCGTCAGGGAGCCGATCATAATATTTATATAGATAATAGTTTTTTTACTACTCACGTGACTCCAGGCATATATGATTATAGCAACAATGCCGTATTGGAATTTGGCAAAGATGTATGTACTGGGGTGAGCACAGGCGTTAAATATGAAGGCGATTTAGATAATATAAAATTTTATAATTGTGCTATCAGTACTATTAAAATAGACTCTCTCTTTAATTATGACTTTCCAATTTCAACGGTTTCTACTAAAGACTATTTTAAATCCAATATTAAAATATACCCGAATCCTACTAAAGGGCAGCTTACAATTGAGAATGAAAATACGAATGGTCAGTTATTTAATTTTAGTATATCTAATGCTCTAGGAGAAATGGTTTATACTACTCAGCCATTTAGTTTCCCCCACACAATACATTTCAACGATAATATAGCTTCTGGTATTTATGTATTAAAAATTTATGGTAGAATGAATGAATTATTGGACATTAGGAAAATCAATGTCAAATAAGTAGTTTAGTAATTGGCTGATTTTATATTTCTTCCATTAGGTAATTTTCAATTTTGTCTAGCACCACCGCAGAATACAACGAAGTAATATCGATTTGCAAAGGGATTTACCTAAAAAAAATGCAAGACTACGGCACGTCTTGGAGAGTGTTGCGTTTGATTTCTATTGTTGATCAGCTCTATATTAAAGCAAAGCGCATTCGAAATATTCAGGAAGTAGGGCAGCAAAAAATCGAAGACGAGGTGAGCGGTGAGTGGAAAGCAATTGTCAACTACGGAATTATCGCGCTTATTCAGCTAGAACTGGGCAATGGTGATGATTGGGAGTTACCGCACACCGATGCAGAAACGCTTTATGATAAGCATCAACAGGAAACCTTTGAGCTAATGTTGGCTAAGAATCATGATTATGGTGAGGCTTGGCGTTCCATGAGCCAAGAGAGCTTTGCTGATTTAATCATCACAAAATTGGTTCGAATTAAGCAGATTATTGCTAATGATGGTAAAACGCTTGCTTCGGAAGGAATAGACTCCAATATTAGGGATATAATCAACTATGCTGTGTTTGCGCAGATATTAGCTTAGGCCTTGAGCTAATTGTTATTTAGCGGTTGGTTTTACTTCGTTTGGTTGGATTTTCTGTGATGAATTTTTAAAAAGAAGTATTCAAAAAAAACTTTAGAAAAAAAACTTTAAATTTGGTATTTCTCCACAACTAAATGTACTTTTGCACTCCTTTAGAAAACAGGGTATTATATTATGTCGCAAAGAATCAGAATAAAGTTAAAGTCTTACGATCACAATTTGGTAGATAAGTCTGCTGAAAAGATTGCTAAAACGGTGAAAGCTACCGGAGCGTTTGTTACGGGTCCTTTACCTCTTCCTACCAAGAAGAAAATCTTTACTGTATTAAAGTCGCCACACGTTAACAAAAAAGCGCGTGAGCAGTTTCAATTACATACACACAAAAGATTATTAGACATTTATACTTCGTCTTCTAAAACAGTTGACGCTTTATCAAGATTAGATTTGCCAAGCGGTGTAGCAGTAGAGATTAAAGCATAACATACAAACAAATTTTAAGATAAAGTTATCCAAGCTGAAAGCGTGGCTCTGACGAAAAAAAATTAAATAATAGGATGAAAGGACTAATTGGAAAGAAAATAGGGATGACCAGCATTTTTACTGATGCAGGTAAGCATATTCCTTGTACGATCATTGAGGCAGGTCCTTGTGTAGTTACACAAGTGAAAACTGAGGATACGGATGGTTATAATTCATTACAAATTGCTTACGGTGAGAAAAAGGAGAAGAATACTCCAAATGCCATGCAGCAGCATTTTGCAAAAGCAAATACTACTGCTAAAAAAGTAGTTAGAGAAATTAGAAATTGTGACACAGAAGCAGCGCTTGGTGATTCAATTGATTGTGCCATTTTTGAAGAAGGTGAAAAGATTAGCGTAGTAGGTACTTCAAAAGGTAAGGGTTTCCAAGGTGTTGTAAAGCGTCATGGTTTCCAAGGTGTTGGTGATGCAACTCACGGTCAGCACAATAGAGGAAGAGCGCCAGGTGCGATTGGAGCGGGTTCTACTCCTTCACGCGTATACAAAAATATGCGTATGGGCGGAAGAATGGGTGGTAAGCGCGTAAAAGTGCAAGCCTTAGAGATAGTAAAAATATTCCCTGAAAAGAATTACATTCTTGTGAATGGTTCGGTTCCGGGTTATAATGGTTCAACAGTATTAATACATAATTAAGATGCAGATAGACGTTATAAATAAAGAAGGAAAGTCGACAGGACGTTCGGTAGAATTGCCTGACAGTGTATTTGGTGCTGAACCAAATGATCACTTGATTTACTTAGCGGTGAAGCAATTTCGTAATGCGCAGCGTTTCGGAAATCATAAGATCAAAGGCCGTGCAGAAGTACAAGGGTCGACTAAAAAACTACACCGTCAAAAAGGTACGGGTGGGTCTCGTAAGGGTAACTTGCGTAATCCATTGTACAAAGGTGGTGGTACGGTTCATGGCCCGCAGCCTCATTTGTATACCTTCAAAATGAACAAGAAGGAAAAAGATATGGCTCGCGTTAGTGCGTTGAGTTACAAGGCAAAAGGAGGTGATATTAAAGTGATTGATTCGCTTGAGTGGGATGCGCCGAGGACGAAAGAAGGAGTGGCTTTGTTGAGCAATCTGGAATTAACTGGAAAAAGGGTGATGTTTGTTGTAGATGGTTTCCAAGACAATTTTTACCTAAGTGTAAGAAATTTGCCGAAGATGCAGGTTTGCCAACTAAGTGACACCAATACACATGATATTGTAAATGCAGATACATTAGTGTTTTCTGAAGCAGCAGCAAAAGTTTTTTCTGAAACATCGGCTGATGTAGAAGCTACAGAAGCAAGTGCAGAATAACTGATAAAAATAGTAGGAAATGAGATTAAACGAAATATTAAAAAGCCCGATAGTAACTGAAAAGGCAAATGAGCAAAGCGAAAAATTTAATCGCTACATGTTTGCTTGTGACCGTCGCGCGAATAAGCTAGAAATAAAAAAAGCGGTAGAAGATTTTTACGGAGTATCGGTTGACAATGTGAACACATGTGTTATGCCCGGTAAGTTCAAATCACGCTTTACTAAAGAAGGATTGCTAACGGGTAAAACATCTGCTTATAAAAAAGCGATTGTTACCTTGGCAGAAGGAGATACAATAGATTTATACGCATTTTAAATTAAGTAAAAAATGGCATTAAAGAAATATAAACCAATGACGGCCGGAACTCGCTGGAGAGTCGGTAACGCTTATACGGAGGTAACTACGGATCAGCCAGAAAAGTCATTGTTAGAAAAAAAGAAATCAATTGCTGGCCGGAATAGCCAAGGGCGTCGTGTAATGCGCTACCGTGGTGGTGGGCACAGAAAGCACTATCGTATTATTGATTTTAAAAGAAATAAAAATGATATTGAAGCTAAGGTAGCTACTATTGAGTACGATCCGAATCGTACTGCGTTTATCGCCTTACTAAATTATGTTGACGGTGAGAAGCGTTATATAATTGCCCCGCAAGGCTTAAAAGTTGGCGACACTGTTATTAGTGGTGAGAAAGTAGCTCCTGAGTTAGGTCATAACCTTCCATTGCGTAATATGCCTTTGGGTACGATTATACACAATGTGGAGTTGCAGCCGAACCAAGGTGGAATTTTAGTACGTAGTGCTGGTGCTTCTGCGCAGTTAAATGCAAAAGAAGAAAAGTATGCAGTTTTAAAAATGCCTTCTGGTGAGTTGCGTCGTGTATCGATTAACTGTTGGGCTACTGTAGGTACAGTATCCAATTCTGATCATCAATTGCAGTCTTACGGTAAAGCGGGTCGCAAACGTTGGTTGGGTGTTCGTCCTCGCACGCGTGGTGTAGCGATGAATCCGGTAGATCACCCAATGGGTGGTGGTGAAGGCCGTGCTTCTGGTGGTCACCCTCGTTCTAGAACTGGTAAATACGCTAAAGGTGAGAAAACACGTAAGAAAGGTAAAGGCTCTGATAAGCTAATACTTGTGCGTAAGAATGGTAAAAAATTATCAAATAAATAATTAGTAAAAGATATTATAAATGGCAAGATCGATTAAAAAAGGCCCTTATGTAGCAACTAAGCTTCTGCGTAAAGTAGATAAAATGAATGCTGGTGATTCTAAAAAAGGTGTAATTAAAACATGGAGCAGACGCTCTACCATTACTCCTGACTTTGTAGGACACACATTTGCGGTTCATAATGGAAATAAGTTTATCCCGGTATATATCACTGAGTATATGGTAGGGCATAAATTGGGAGAATTTTCTCCAACTCGAAACTTTAGAGCTCATAGTGGAAATAAAAGATAAATCATGGAAGCAGTAGCAAGATTAAGAAATTACCCAACGTCACCACGCAAAATGCGTTTGTTGGTAGATGTAATTCGAGGTATGAAAGTTGAAAACGCATTGAACTTTTTAAAGTACAATACACAACAACCTTCTGTGCCTTTAGAAAAACTATTGAAAAGCGCTATTTCTAACTGGCAAGTGAAGAATGAAAGCGATGAAATTGATGAGCTAGTAGTGAAAACTGTTTTTGTAGACAGTGCACGTATGCTGAAAAGAATGCTACCAGCTCCTCAGGGTCGGGCGTATCGAGTAAGAAAGCGTAGCAATCACGTAACGATCATTGTTGATCAAAAAAATCCAGCTGCCGCGGCAGAGGTTGCGCCAGTTTTAGAAGCTGAAGCAGGAAATAACGATAATAACGAAACTGAAAATAAATAAGTAAATGGGTCAAAAAACAAATCCAATAGGGAATCGTCTCGGAATCATTCGTGGTTGGGATAGTAGCTGGTTCGGTGATAAAAAAACATACGCACCAAACTTGATCGAAGACAACAAGATTCGTAAATACTTGCATGCACGTATTAACAGAGGAGGCATAGCCAAAATTGTTATTGAGCGTATGTTAGGTAAGCTAATCGTAACGGTTCATACTTCTCGCCCTGGTATCATTATTGGTAAGGGAGGACAAGAGGTTGATCGTATTAAAGAAGAGCTTAAAAAACTAACGGGTAAGAGTGATGTTCAAATTAACATCTACGAAATCCGTCGCCCTGAATTAGATGCGACAATCGTTGCTGATACAATTGCTAAGCAAATTGAAGGTCGGGTTAATTATAAGCGTGCTATTAAAATGTCGATTCAGCAGACTATGAGAATGGGTGCTGAAGGAATTAAAGTAAAAGTGGGTGGTCGTTTGAATGGAGCAGAGATTGCTCGTAGTGAAGAAATGAAGGAAGGCCGTACACCATTGCACACATGGAGAATGGACATTGATTACTGTTCAATGTTTGCTCAAACTGTATACGGAAAAATCGGTATTAAAGTATGGATTTGTAAAGGAGAAGTACTTCAAAAAAGAGATTTGAATCCAAATTTCGGATTTGATAAAGATAAAGGTGGCCGAGGAGGAAACCGAGGCGGCGGACGTGGTGGAAACCGCGGAGGTGGCGGAAGAGGTGGAAACCGTGGAGGCGGTGCACCACGAGGTGGAAGAAGAAGTGATAAATAAAATTACATTTCAGCTAGACTACGATCAAACGGAAAGAATAAATTGATAAAAGATATTAAGTAATGTTACAACCAAAAAGAACAAAACACAGAAAGGCCATGAAGGGCCGAATCAAAGGAAACGCTAAGCGAGGTACTACTTTGGCTTTCGGGACTTATGGTTTGAAAGCCTTGGCTCCGAAGTGGATTACCAATCGTCAGATTGAGGCTGCACGTCAGGCAATGACGCGTCACATGAAACGGGAAGGACAAGTTTGGATTCGAATATTTCCTGACAAACCGATTACTAAAAAGCCAGCTGAGGTAAGAATGGGTAAGGGTAAAGGTAATTTAGAGTATTACGCGGCGGTAGTAGCACCAGGAAGAATCATGTTTGAAGTGACGGGAGTATCTGAAGAAGTAGCAAAAGAAGCGTTACGCTTAGGAGCTCAAAAATTACCGATCAAAACTAAATTTGTAGTACGAAGAGATTTCGTAAATAAATAAACAAGAGAAATAACCGATATAATGGCAAAGAACACAAAACAAGATCTTACACAATTGAGTGACGAGGACATTCAAAATGAAATCGTAGAAGCAGGAGGTCGTTTGAAAAAAATGAAATTTAGTCACGCGATTACGCCAATAGAAAATCCTATGAGTATCAAGGATGTGCGTAGAAGAATTGCCCGACTAAAAACAGAACAAACTCGAAGAGTAGAGAACTAATCGAAATAAATAAATTATTAAGAAATGTCTGAAGAAACAACAGTAATAGCAAGAGGCCGTAAAAAGTCAAGAATCGGAGTGGTGACTAGCAACAAAATGCAGAAAACAATTACCGTGGCGATTGAGCGAAAAGTAAAGCACCCTTTATACGGAAAGTTTGTAAAGAAAACTTCGAAGTTTGCTGCGCACGATGAAAAGGATGAATGCAACATTGGTGATACGGTACGTATTATGGAAACACGTCCGTTAAGCAAAAATAAAACTTGGCGTTTGGTAGAAATTATCGAAAAAGCTAAATAACTAAATAAGAGAATAAAAATTTATAGATAATGATACAGCAAGAATCTAGATTAGGAGTAGCAGATAATAGCGGAGCTAGAGAGGTACTATGTATTCGTGTACTTGGAAACTCTGGTCAGCGTTACGCAGGAGTGGGTGATAAAATTGTAGTAAGTATAAAGCAAGTAACACCGGGAGCTGCCCTTAAAAAAGGAACAGTAGCCAAAGCAGTAATTGTGCGCACGAAGAAAGAAATTCGTCGTAAAGACGGTTCTTATATCAGGTTTGATGACAATGCTGCCGTAATTTTAAACCCTTCTGACGAGCCAAGAGGAACTCGTATTTTCGGGCCAGTCGCACGTGAGTTGCGTGAGGCAGGATATATGAAAATTGTTTCGCTAGCGCCAGAGGTACTTTAATAAATAAAAAATATTTGAAAATGAGATTTCAACCAAAATATAAAATAAAAAAGGGCGACGAAGTGGTAGTAATTACTGGCGCGGATAAAGATTTGAGCACTCCTAAAAAAGTGATGCAAGTTGTGAATGACGAGCACCGCCCTAAGGTGAAAGTGGAAGGTGTGGCCATGGCTACGAAACACTTAAAGCCAAATGCTCAAAATCCTCAAGGAACAATTGTGAAAGAGGAAGCTTTTATAGCCATGTCCAATGTAATGTTGTGGGATGCGAAAGAAGGGAAAGGAGTGAGAGTAAAAAAAGAAAGAACAGATAAAGGTGTAAACCGAGTATCTAAAAAATCACAAGAAGTAATTAAGTAATGAGTACAGAAAAATACACACCAAGATTACAGAAGAAGTATAATGAAGAGGTGATTCCAGCTTTAATGAAAAAGTTTGAATTCAAGTCTCCTATGCAAACTCCTAAATTGGAGAAAATTTGCTTAAACCAAGGTACGAAAGGTTCAGTAGCGGATAAGCGTTTAGTGGATAATGCTTTGGATGAAATGACGAATATTGCTGGGCAGAAAGCTGTTCCGACTATGTCTAAAAAAGATATTTCAAACTTTAAGTTACGTAAAGGAATGCCGGTAGGCGTGCGTGTAACATTGAGAGGTCAGAAAATGTGGGAATTCTTAGATCGTTTTATCTCGGCAAGTTTGCCAAGGGTACGTGACTTTAAAGGGATCAATCACAAAGCTTTTGATGGCCGTGGAAATTATACATTAGGGATAACAGAGCAAATTATTTTTCCTGAGATTGACATTGATAAAATCAACAAGATCACAGGTATGGACATTACGTTCGTAACTACCGGTCAGAATAATGAAGAGGCATACGAGTTATTAAGAGAATTAGGAATGCCTTTTGACAATATAAACAAAAGCGAAAATTAGAATAAATTAATTATGGCAAGAGAAGCAGTAAAAGCGAGACAACGCAAAAGAGAGAAAATGGTAGCTAAATATGCTGAGAAGCGTGCGAAGCTAAAAGCAGAAGGGAATTGGGAAGCTTTAGATTTATTACCAAAAAATTCTTCTAAAGTAAGATTGCACAATCGTTGTGCCATTACAGGAAGAGGAAAAGGCTATATACGTTACTTTGGAGTATCTCGATTGGTATTCAGAGAAATGGCCTTAGATGGTAAAATTCCTGGAGTGAAAAAAGCAAGTTGGTAAATTAGATACGTTAGACAAAAGATTTTAGACAAAGAATGACAAACCCTCTAAACCTCTTCGGTTTAACTCTCTAAACAAAGTATAAATGGAATGGCTAGGTGATAATAAAATCAAACCGGCTAAACAATAAACAAATAAACGAATAAAAAAAATGGTAACAGATCCAATAGCAGATTTTCTAACAAGAATACGGAATGCCCAAATGGCACAGCACCGCATCGTAGAAATTCCTGCTTCTAATTTAAAGAAAAATATGACCGAAATTTTATATAAGAAAGGTTATATCTTAAAGTACAAGTTTGAAGACGATAATAAGCAAGGTCTTATAAAAATAGCCTTGAAGTATGATCCTGAAACAAATGAGCCGGCAATGCGTGGTTTAGATCGCATTAGTCGTCCGGGTTTGCGCAGATATGCCAAACCTTCAGAGATCCGTCGTGTGAAAAATGGTTTGGGGATTGCAATTGTTTCTACTTCCAAAGGAGTAATGACTGATAAAGAAGCAAAAGCGAATAACGTTGGCGGCGAAGTACTTTGCCAAGTATATTAATAGTAAGTAGAACAAATTAAAACGAATTAATTATGTCAAGAATAGGAAAAGCACCCATAGCCATTGCCGATGGAGTTACTATCAAACAAGATGGTAATATCATAACGGTAAAAGGAGCAAAAGGTGAATTAACACAGGAAATCTCTCCGGCCTTGAAATTAGAGGTAAACGATGGAGAAGCTGTATTGAACAGATCGGACGAATCAAAAGATACACGTGCGAAGCATGGCCTTTACAGATCGTTAATCAATAATATGGTCGAAGGTGTAACGAATGGTTATACTAAAACACTTGAGTTGGTTGGTGTAGGTTATAAAGCTACGAACCAAGGTAATTTGTTAGATTTAGCTTTAGGGTTTTCTCATAATATTTTAGTTGAGATTCCTAAAGAGTTAAAAATTACTACTGAAACTCAAAAAGGACAACCGCCTCGCGTGATTTTAGAAGGAATTGATAAGCAACTGATTGGTCAGGTAGCAGCGAAAATTCGCAGCTTACGTAAGCCAGAACCGTATAAAGGGAAAGGGGTACGTTATCAAGGTGAATACATCAGACGTAAAGCAGGTAAAGCAGCAGGAGCAGCTTAATAAATATAAAAATGTAACAGTTATGGGGGATAGTTTGAATCTATACCTAATATACAACTAAACAAAAAAGAACAATGAGTAAATTAGATCCAAAAGTAGTCAGAAGACAGAAACTAAAATGGCGCGTACGCTCCAAAGTAAGTGGTACAGCAGAAAAGCCACGTCTATCTGTATTTAGAAGCAACAAAGGCATATATGCCCAGTTGATTAATGATAAAGACGGCACAACCTTAGCAGCAGCAAGTTATTTAGACAAAGACTTAGCTAGTTTTAAAGGAAACAAATTAGAACAAAGTGGTGCTGTAGGTAAAGCGATAGCTGAGAAAGCAAAGGCTGCTGGAGTTGAGGCTGTAGTATTTGACCGAGGTGGGTATTTATATCACGGACGTATTAAAGCACTGGCAGAAGCTGCACGTGCGGGAGGACTCAAATTTTAATTTTAAAGAAAGAAGATAATGAAACCAAGAGATAATAAACCACAACCAAGAGCAGGAGAAATGGAACTTCAAGATAAGGTAGTTTCTATCAACCGTGTAGTGAAAACCACCAAAGGTGGTCGTACATTTAGTTTTTCAGCCCTAGTGGTAGTAGGAAACGGCGATGGTGTTGTAGGGCAAGGAATGGGTAAGGCAAAAGAGGTGCAAAAAGCAATTCAAAAAGGAATTGATGATGCTAAGAAAAATTTGCAAACGATTCCATTGCACAAAGGAACAGTTCCTCATGAAGTATTCTTGAAGAATGGTGCGGCTCGTATTTTAATTAAGCCGGCTTCACCTGGTACGGGTGTAATTGCTGGAGGTAGTATGCGTGCTGTATTAGAAGCAGCAGGTGTTAAGGATGTATTTGCAAAATCTTACGGTACCAATAACCCACAGAACGTAGTGAAAACTACATTCAAAGCATTAGAAATGATGCGCTCACCCATGAAGGTGGCAAAGGATAGAAACGTGGATTTAAACACCGTTTTTAACGGATAAAACGAACACAATGGCCAAAGTAAAGATAACACAAGTAAAGAGTGCAATTGATCGCACACAGAGACAAAAAGATACTTTGAAAGCATTAGGCTTGAGAAAGATTAATCAAACCGTAGAGAAAGAGGGGACTCCTCAGATAATGGGAATGATTAAAAAAGTAGAACATTTAGTTACAATAGAAAAATAATAAAAGATGAAACTTCATACACTAAGACCCGCTAAAGGCGCTAAAATAAACCCGAAGAAACGAATTGGTCGTGGACAAGGCTCTGGAAAAGGAGGTACGGCTACGCGTGGTCATAAAGGTGCTAAATCAAGAGCGAACTACAAGATGAAGCGGCACAGTGAAGGTGGTCAAATGCCATTACAGCGTCGCGTACCGAAGCGTGGTTTCAATAATGTTAATCGAATTGATTACAGGACATTTAATTTAGACCAAATTGAAAAGATTGCTGAAAAATACGAATTGTCAGAATTTACGGCAGAAAATTTGTACATTCACAAATTCATAAACCGTACGGATAAAGTTAAAATTTTAGGCAGAGGCGAAGTAAGCAAAGCGTATACATTTAAAGTAAACGCTGTTACTGAAACGGCCAAAAAAGCAATTGAAGATAAAGGCGGTTCGATAGAATTAATTTAAGAGTTAGAGGATATTGCGTAAATGCGTGATGATTAATATAAAGAGATAATGAAAAAGTTTATAAACACCCTAAAGAACATTTGGAGCATCGAAGAGTTGCGTAAGCGAATTGTTTTTACGTTGGCGTTATTGCTCATCTACCGTTTGGGCGTGCAAATTGTATTGCCAGGCATTGATGCGAATATCCTTTCTAACCTAACCCCAGCCGCTCAGGATGGACTGTTAGGAATGATTAATATGTTTGCGGGCGGTGCTTTTTCTAAAGCTTCGATTTTTGCATTAGGAATTATGCCGTATATCTCGGCTAGTATTGCTATGCAGTTGGCTCAAATCGCTGTACCTCAAATTCAGAAATTACAAAAAGAGGAAAGTGGCCGAAAGAAAGTACAAATGTATACTCGCTACCTTACGGTAATCGTTACTTTGTTCCAGTCGATTGGTTACATTTCTTTTATCCGTCAGCAGTACGGGCCAGCCATTGTAAATGATAACTTCCTATGGATGGTAACTACGGTAATCGTTCTAGTGAGTGGTACGCTTTTCGTAATGTGGATGGGTGAAAAAATTACAGATAAAGGAATTGGGAATGGTACGTCACTTTTAATTATGGCGGGTATTATTGCGCGTTTCTTCCCATTGACAGCTCAAGAATGGGCGAGTAAGTCACAAGGTGGTGGCGGAATGCTAATCTTCTTAGTGGAAATAGCCGTTATGATTGCGGTAATTATGGCCATTGTTTTGCTTTCTCAAGCAGTGCGACGAATACCAATCAATTATGCACGGCGCATGGTAGGAGCTTCTAGTGCTAAGGATATTTCAGGGAATCGTGATTTCATTCCTTTAAAAGTGAATAGTGCGGGGGTAATGCCAATTATCTTTGCACAGGCTATTATGTTTATCCCTTCTATGTTTGCTGGATTTTCTGAAAATCCAGACTCATGGGTAGCCCGCTTATCTGATTACACTTCACTAGGCTATAACCTTATTTATTTTGTCATGGTAGTTGGCTTTACTTATTTGTATACGGCTATCATTATCAATCCGAACCAAATGGCGGATGATCTAAAACGAAATAATGCTTTCATTCCAGGAGTAAAACCCGGAACCGATACTTCTAATTTTATAGGAATGGTATTAGATCGTATTACATTGCCTGGAGCTGTATTCTTAGCTGTGATTGGTATTATGCCAGGGATTGCTGCTCTGTTCGGAGTCACGCAAGGCTTCGCACAGTTTTATGGAGGTACTTCAATGTTGATTGCGGTGCAAGTAATTTTAGATACGCTACAACAAATTGAATCTCACCTATTAATGCGCCACTATGATGGCCTTACTGATACAGGAAGGATGGGTGGACGACAGCCTCGTACTACACCTACGCAAGTAGCCAATGGTTAATATAGCTATACAAATTATATTAAAAACCTCTACATTTCTTGTGGAGGTTTTTTTATATTTATATTTTAGTGAGAGACAGCCACCAAAAAATAGACTATGACTACCGTTTCGGCTTTAACGGTCAAGAGAAGGATAACGAGGTAGCAGGCATAGGAAATTCCAATACAGCGCAGTTTTGGCAATATGATACTCGATTAGGCAGAAGGTGGAATTTAGACCCGAAACCTCAAATTCGAATAAGTGACTATGCGGTTATGGGTAATAATCCTCTTGTAAATACGGATGTATTAGGGGACCGATATCATCTTTTTGGGATAAAAAAGAAAGGGAAGCTTACTGGTGCTGGAGTTAGTGCCACTGTTTATATTCAAGGAAAAGGGGCTTCAGCGGCAAGAGCAAGGCAGCTGAACAAACTGGCTAGAAAGACTTTTAAGACAAAAACTGTCGATGGGGTGAAAGTAGCCTTTAAAATTAATTATGTTTATGATTCCAAAAAATTGGAAAAAGATTTGGGAATCGGTGAAAATATACTAGTCTTTGCGAAAGGAGGGGTTACAGATAGAGGAAAACCAGTAGATGGACTAACAATTGGCGAGAGGCCTTCTCCTGGTAATGATAATGTTCATAGAGTTGGTAGAAAAACTACTGTGAGTACCCTAACAAGCGTAAAAAGACAAAATGAAACCGCTATGCATGAAACAGGTCATTTGATAGGTTTAGATGAAAGGTATGATGATAATGGTGACCCTCAGCCAGGATTTAAAGGGAACGTAATGGCTGTAACTGGATCAGAATTACATATTGTGCAATATAGATCCATAATCAATAATGCGAAATTAATTTTTAAGAATTCTCATTCAATGAGTCCTCTATTAATATCCAATCCTAGAATCTTTTTAGATGATGTTCATACTAAAGGAAAACATCCATACAGCCATGAGGACATGTTTATAAATCATGGACAAAGCAAAAAATAAAATATGTATAAGTCTATTTATGTGTTAATTTCTCTTATTTTGATGGTTATCATTTCATGTAAACATGAAACGAATGAATCAAAAACAGCATCGAATCAAGGAAGTTCTGATTACAAAGGATATGCATTGATATATGGACCTGAAAATTGTCAAGTTAGGGGTGAAGGACTTTTCTTAAAACCAATAGATTCAATGAATACTTCGATTAAACTTTTTGATAAAAAAAGTACGATAATTTATTCTCTTCCGTTAATGTATAGGCATAGAAAGAGACTATATTCATCTGGGCAAGGAACTAAATATAAGATATCTGAACTCGAACATAAAGTGATTCCGTATTATATGTCTCCAAATTATCAGGTTTTTAAAGTTTGGGTAGAGTTAAAAAATTATCATATTTCTGATTCAGAAATAGATTATCTTCTTGATTCTTCTCGGAATATTTTTGTGTCAAGTTTCTATTTGGATGGTGACGATAAAATAGATTCTACTAAACTAAGAGTTCTTGATATCTCTAATAACATAAAGAATTAGAATAAAGTAATGAAAATGAAGTATTACATTTATTATCAGATAAAAAAAATAATTTTATTCCTATTTGTATTTGGAACTAGTACAGCGGTGTTCGGACAAAAAATGAATGGCAAACTTTTGGTTGCTGATAATGCCTACTATTTTGTACCTACAGAAAATTCCAGTATTTTGTTGCAATTAACTGAAGGGAGTACAGAGCGAATAATAGAGCTAATTAAGGGTGCAGAATTATTAACATTAGAAATTCAAGGTAAGCAAATAAATACTAAAGCAATTCCATGTAATTTAGAAATCTCTAAACTTCCTGAGATTAACATTTCAAATGACAATATTGTTATGCTTATTCAAGCGGACGGAGTTGCTTCGGAAAGATATTTGGTAAAGTATTCTTCACCTATTCAGATTAGTGAGAACAATAGTGTGGTTACAATTAAATCGGTAACTAATATAGACAATATCAGTAATCATGAAAGTGAACATTCTCACGGTTTAAGAAGCACACTTGAGAATATTGATAAGCATGAAATGCAAATGCATGAGGCGAAGCCGAAGAAGTAGAAAAGGGATAGCTAAGGGAAGCTCTTAGCCAAGAGGGCAAAGTTACCAAATGGATATGACGGTCACTTTGCAATCTTGCATTAGGGCGTAGCTCTAATCCTTTAAACAATGCGACCTCTTTAGAGGTCATTCGACTTCGACCGAACATTTTATTGCAGAAAAGTATTAAACAGAAAGTCACCATTAAACTAGGCTATAAAAATGAGGTCGAAGTCATTAAAATATGACGTTCATACGAACGACTCCATTAAGAAAGTTAGCCCCTGCAAGGGGCGTTGCTCCTAGGAATAACGATATTAAATATATTAGTCAATCACACCCATTATCTAGAAGATTAAGAAATTTTGAGGCAACTAACTTCAGTCAGCTCATTATAACTTTCAGAAATGAAATCTTTGATTACCACTGCTTTCGCTCGTATTACTTTTTCAAGCTTATTAGTAGTAAGGTTTCCTGTCCTAATCCAAATGACCTTTGGAGGGTGTCCAAGCATTACACTATAATCATAAAAATCTACATCGAATGTAACGACAGCAAATCCATTTGTTTGGGCATAGTTCCATATTTCTTTATCTGTTGAGTTCTCTAATCCTAATTCACGAACTTGTTCCGCTTCAGGGAAAAGGTCAAGAATTCTATTGACCAGGCGAAAAGATATATTTTGGTCGAAGAGGAGTTTCATTTATGCCACTCGGATTTTATTTTCTTTGTCTGCAGCATATTGGAGGCAGGCTTGTATATGGTCTGCTGAAAGTTCGGGAAAATCTTGAAGTATATCCTTTCTTGTCATTCCATTGGCCAACCAATTCAAAACTTCATAAACGGTAATACGAGTGTTCTTTAAGATGGGACGCCCAAAACGCTTTTCAGAGTTCAATTCAATGAAATTTTCAATAAGTACCATATTGTAAAGATAATGGTTTTCATTATCTCATTTATAAGAATAGTTGTTGTAAAAGGTTTAAATTTTTAGGTAAGACATAATGGATTGCCTAAATCTATTGTGTTAAAGCTTTTGCCGAGAAGTGAGTTATTTTTATTATTCATATACTAGGAATAATGTAGGCCGTAAGACAGACTACCGTTTCGGCTTTAACGGTCAAGGGACCCAGCTGTTCTAGATGTTCGTCCGCTCGTTTGCTGTTCGCCGATATTGTCACGCTTTGCGTAGTGTTATCGCGAACGCTGGATAAAGTGATTCTCCAGAACCGCCTGCCCCTGCAAAGCTGGTCAAGCTGTTAGGCATAATAGTACATGATGCTTATGTAGAAGCCTGTTTAGCTTTAGAGCCTAGCTCGTTGGAGAATGAATAAAATAAAGGAGCTAGTTTTAGGGAAGGCTACACTAACTGAAACGATTTTTATAAAGGGATTGCTAAGTGAAGCCTTTAGCCAAGAGGGCATTATTACTACAACGATAGTGACAGTCATAATGCAATCTTGCATTAGGGCGTAGCTCTAATCCTATCCTAAGCACGACCGGAAAGTAACACGATACTAGACGTAAGTTTTTAATGGCATAATTGTTGGGTACTCTATAGTTAGTTAAATGAAAAACATGAAAAAAACTACTACAAAAGCGCTTTTAAGCGTGCTACTGCTATGCAGTTTATTAATTTTCGACTTCTCAGCCAGCGCTTGTCATAGGGGATGTTTAACTAACCCAGGTGTCGCAAGCTTGTCTGGAACTACAATTAATCTTAATGGATTAATTTTTACAAATCCATCTTGCAATTGCGGTACTAATTGTACTTATGTGGTAAGAATTACAGCGACACCCTTAGCGCCATACTCCTGCAAGCCGCCGGTTGTTAGCAACTTGACTTATGTTTCGCCCTGCAGTGGTTCCTGTACTCAAGCAACTTGTCCACCAATTAGCTCAAGCGTTTCAGGGCTTTGCCCTGGTGTTAGTTATGATCTGGTTGTTGAACTAAGAAGACCTACAGGCGCACTGGCAGGTTCTTGTACATTAACAGGAGGACTAACTTGTAATAACACTTATAATTATGGAACCTATACTCCTCTTGCAATAATACCTATTATGACTGGATGTACTTTTAGTAATGTTACACTAAGCTGTCCGTCAGATCCAACACCGGCTAAACCTACTGATCCAGTATTGAATGGGGCATCTAGCTGTTTATATGGCACAAGCACTCCCACACCAAGTTATTCAGAAACAACGGTTGGTGATGGTTGTAACTCTGATATAGTTATTACAAGACTATGGGAATTTACAAACGTTTGTGGTGCGGTTACAAATTCTTGTAGCTATACAATAACTAAAGCTCGTGATGCTTCAGCACCTACTTGGAATACCGCAGCAAATAGTCTAAACCGATCAGTAAATTGCGATAATGCTGGTGCATTATCCAACGCCCAAAACTTATTCCCCGTAGCAAATGATAATTGTGATAACGATGTAACTAACTTAGTTAAAACTTCAGGAGCCCTCATAGCAGGGTCATGTCCACAGGAAGGTACTTATACAAATACATGGACCGTGAATGATGATTGTGGAAATACATCCTCTGTTTACACGCAAACCATTACGATTCAAGATACAGTAAAACCTACTTGGACTACTGCTGTTGCAGCATTGGATGTTACACTGAATTGTGATGACGTAGCAGGTCTTACAGCAGCGCAAGCAGCTACTCCTATTGCTTCAGATAACTGCGATAATAATGTAACGAATATTGTAAAAACTTCGGGAGCATTTACTGCTGGGGCTTGCCCACAAGCAGGTACGTATACGAATACTTGGACTGTAACAGACGATTGCGGCAACGTATCTGACGTATTTACACAAACAATTGCAATTCAAGATACTGTGAAACCAGTTTGGACTACTGCAATGGCAGCTTTGGACGTTACACTTAATTGTGATGATGCAGCAGGACTCACTACAGCGCAAGCAGCTACTCCTGTTGCTTCAGATAACTGCGATAATAATGTAACGAATATTGTAAAAACTTCGGGAGCATTTACTGCTGGGGCTTGCCCACAAGCAGGTACGTATACGAATACTTGGACTGTAACAGATGATTGCGGCAACGTATCCGACGTATTTACACAAACAATTACGATTCAAGATACGGTGAAACCTTCTTGGACAACAGTAAATGCAGCTTTAGATGTTACCGTAAACTGTGATGATGCAGCAGGACTTAATGCAGCACAAGCAGCAGCTCCTGTAGCTAGTGATAACTGTGATAATGATGTAACTAATATTGTAAAAACTGCTGGATCATTTACAGCGGGTGCTTGTCCACAAGCAGGAACTTATACCAACACCTGGACCATTACAGATGATTGCGGAAATGTATCAGATATTTTTACGCAAACCATTACCATACAAGATACTACAAAACCGGCATGGACAACGGCAATAGGGGCTCTTGATGCAACAGTTAATTGCGATGACCCTACAGGACTTGCTAATGCACAAGCGGCATCTCCTGTTGCTTCTGATAATTGCGATAATGATGTGACAAACATTGTAAAAACGGCAGGAGCATTTACGGCGGGTGCTTGCCCACAAGCAGGAACTTATACCAATACTTGGACTGTAACAGACGATTGCGGCAACGTATCTGACGTATTTACACAGACTATTACAATACAAGATACTGTGGGTCCTTCTTGGACTACACCAGCTGGATCTTTAAATGCTACCGTGGAATGTTCAGACAGTGCTCGTTACATGATGATTCATATGCAACGACCAAATGTCATGGATAACTGTACACCATTTGGTAATCTTACAGAGGTAGTCGTAATTGATTCACATTATGTAGATCCCTTATGCTCCTCTTCTGAAATTCATACGCATAGATGGAAATGGATAGACGAGTGTGGTAATGAAAGTCCAGTTTGGGAAATGATTGTAACCATTACAGATACAACAAAACCTTCTTGGACAACTGCAGTGTCAGCTCTAGACGTTACACTTAATTGTGATGATGCTGCAGGACTTACTGCAGCGCAAGCAGCAGCTCCAGTGGCTTCAGATAATTGCGATAATGATGTGACCAACATTGTAAAAACTTCGGGAGCATTTACGGCGGGTGCTTGCCCACAAGCAGGAACTTATACCAATACTTGGACTGTAACAGACGATTGCGGAAACGTATCTGACGTATTTACACAGACTATAACAATACAAGATACTGTGGGTCCTTCTTGGACTACACCAGCTGGATCTTTAAATGCTACCGTGGAATGTTCAGACAGTGCTCGTTACATGATGATTCATATGCAACGACCAAATGTCATGGATAACTGTACACCATTTGGTAATCTTACAGAGGTAGTAGTAATTGATTCACATTATGTAGATCCATTATGTGCCTCCTCTGAAATTCATACGCATAGATGGAAATGGATAGACGAGTGTGGTAATGAAAGTCCAGTTTGGGAAATGATTGTAACCATTACGGATACAACAAAACCTTCTTGGACAACTGCGGTGGCAGCTCTAGACGTTACACTTAATTGTGATGATGCAGCTGGATTAACTGCAGCGCAAGCAGCAGCTCCTGTTGCTTCAGATAACTGTGATAATGATGTAACTAATATTGTAAAAACGGCTGGAACATTTACGGCAGGTGCTTGTCCACAAGCGGGCACTTATACAAACACTTGGACAATAACAGACGATTGCGGAAACATATCCGATATATTTACACAAACGATTACAATTCAAGATACAGTGAAGCCTTCTTGGACAACTGCAGTTGCAGCTTTGGACGTTACACTTAATTGTGATGATGCAGCTGGATTAACTGCAGCGCAAGCATCTGCTCCAGTTGCTTCTGATAATTGCGATACTGATGTAAGCAATATTATAAAAACGGCTGGAACATTTACGGCAGGTACTTGCCCACAAGCTGGTACGTATACCAACACTTGGACAGTAACGGATGACTGCGGAAACGTATCCGATGTATTTACACAAACAATTACAATCCAAGATACAGTGAAGCCTTCTTGGACAACTGCGGTGGCAGCTCTTGATGTTACACTTAATTGTGACGACGCTGCTGGGCTTACGACAGCGCAAGCATCTGCTCCAGTTGCTTCTGATAACTGTGATAATGATGTAACCAATATTGTAAAAACGGCAGGAACATTTACGGCAGGTGCTTGCCCACAAGCTGGTACTTATACTAACACTTGGACAATAACAGACGATTGCGGAAACTTATCCGATATATTTACACAAACGATTACAATTCAAGATACAGTGAAGCCTTCTTGGACAACTGCAGTTGCAGCTTTGGACGTTACACTTAATTGTGATGATGCAGCTGGATTAACTGCAGCGCAAGCAGCGACTCCTGTAGCTAGTGATAACTGTGATAGTGATGTAACCAACATTGTAAAAACGGCTGGAACATTTACGGCAGGTGCTTGCCCACAAGCGGGCACTTATACAAACACTTGGACAATAACAGACGATTGCGGAAACATATCCGATATATTTACACAAACGATTACAATTCAAGATACAGTGAAGCCTTCTTGGACAACTGCAGTTGCAGCTTTGGACGTTACACTTAATTGTGATGATGCAGCTGGATTAACTGCAGCGCAAGCATCTGCTCCAGTTGCTTCTGATAATTGCGATACTGATGTAAGCAATATTATAAAAACGGCTGGAACATTTACGGCAGGTACTTGCCCACAAGCTGGTACGTATACCAACACTTGGACAGTAACGGATGACTGCGGAAACGTATCCGATGTATTTACACAAACAATTACAATCCAAGATACAGTGAAGCCTTCTTGGACAACTGCGGTGGCAGCTCTTGATGTTACACTTAATTGTGACGACGCTGCTGGGCTTACGACAGCGCAAGCAGCTGCTCCAGTTGCTTCTGATAACTGTGATAATGATGTAACCAATATTGTAAAAACGGCAGGTGCATTTACGCTAGGTGCTTGCCCACAAGCTGGTACTTATACTAACACTTGGACCATTACAGATGACTGCGGCAACGTATCTGACGTATTTACACAAACAATTACAATTCAAGATACGGTGAAACCAGCTTGGACTACAGCAATAGCAGCTTTAGATGTTACACTTAATTGTGATGATGCAGCAGGACTCACTACAGCGCAAGCAGCTGCTCCAGTTGCTTCTGATAACTGTGATAATGATGTAACTAATATTGTAAAAACGGCTGGAACATTTACGGCTGGGGCTTGCCCACAAGCAGGCACTTATACTAACACTTGGACCATTACAGATGACTGCGGTAATGTATCGGATGTATTTACACAAATAATTACAATTCAAGATACAGTGAAGCCAGCTTGGACTACAGCAATAGCAGCTTTAGATGTTACACTTAATTGTGATGATGCAGCAGGATTCACTACAGCGCAAGCAGCTGCTCCAGTTGCTTCTGATAACTGTGATAATGATGTAACTAATATTGTAAAAACGGCTGGAACATTTACGGCTGGGGCTTGCCCACAAGCAGGCACTTATACTAACACTTGGACCATTACAGATGACTGCGGTAATGTATCGGATGTATTTACACAAATAATTACAATTCAAGATACAGTGAAGCCTTCTTGGACTACTGCAATGGCAGCTTTGGACGTTACACTTAATTGTGATGATGCAGCAGGACTTACTGCAGCACAAGCAGCAGCTCCTATAGCTAATGATAACTGTGATAATGATGTAAGCAATGTTGTAAAAACGGCTGGAACATTTACGGCAGGGGCTTGCCCACAAGCAGGCACTTATACTAACACTTGGACAGTAACGGATGACTGCGGAAACATATCCGATGTGTTCACACAAACGATTACAATTCAAGATACAGTGAAGCCTACGTGGACAACTACAGCCGGTGCTTTAGATACGGTTCTTGATTGTGATGAACCTTTTGCCGTGTTAAATGCTGTTCAGTCTTTAAGCCCAGTGGCAAATGATAACTGCGATACAGATGTAAGTAATATTGTACGAACTGCTGGAAACTTTGTGCAAGATCCTAATTGCCCACAAGCAGGTAGCATAACTAACACTTGGACTGTAACCGACGATTGTGGAAACATCTCGGATGTATTCACGCAAACAATTATCATTCAAGATACCACGGCACCTGTTTGGGTAACACCAGTAGGTAGTTTGGATACAACCGTAGACTGTGATGCTCCATTGAGTGCCTATATTGATGCGCAAGCTAATGCTCCAAGCGCTAGTGATAATTGTTCGAACAATCTAACATTAACTAAAAATGCTGGTCCGTTTGTAGGAGGTGCTTGTCCCAATACAGGTTCGTATACCAATACTTGGACAACCGTTGATGATTGTGGTAATGTTGCTAGTGTCTTTACACAAGTAATTACTGTACAAGATATGACAGCACCCGTAATTGATCCAGCTCCATCTAATCTTACAGTAAACTGTGGTGACCCAATTCCATCTGGAGTGGCTTTGAATGCTACCGATAATTGTGACGCCAATGTAAGTATGGCAATTTTTACGGAAGATACCTATACCCCAAGTTGTGCTGGATATACTATCACAAGAAGATGGAACGCAAGTGATACGTGTGGAAATAACGCAATAGAAAGAGTGCAAACGATTACTATTCAGGGTGCTGTATTGACTATAGATACTATAACCGCTGCGGATGTAAATTGTTTTACTGGCGATGTAAATGTTTCAAGTTCGCCTAATATTGGATGTGCTCCAAGTGGTAGCACCGTAGGTATCAAATTAGTTGCGTGTAGCGGATGTACAGGAGCTGCAGATACGATAGGAACCATAATTGGTTCTCCAGCTACCTTTAATCTTGCAGGTGCAACGGACGTAAGCTTTGCTTCGGTCATTATGAATGCAGGGAATGAGATGTGCAGTGGAATGCCAGAGTTGGTAAACCTGTCTCCAACTTTCTGTCAATTCCCTCTTCCAGTTACTTACGAATATATTCAAGCATTACCAGCCGATTGTAAAACACTTATTGAATTTAAAACTGCTTCGGAAGTAAATACTAAATCATTTGAAATTGAAAGAAGTTTGGATGGGGTAAGCTTTGAAACAATTGGAACTATTTTCGCGAAGAACTCCAATAGTATCATCTATCGTTTTGAAGATTTGAATATTCCAAATGATTTGAAAACGATCTATTATAGGTCGAAACAAATAGATATAGATGAAAAGTTTTCTTACTCAGAAGTACTGTCTGTAAGAAATCATTGTAAACAACTAGCGTTTAGCGCCACGATTTCTCCTAACCCTGTTTCCAACGAACTAAGATTAAATTTATTCCTATCTAAAGAGCGTTTGGTTGACATGAAAATTGTTACTATCGTTGGAGAAGTTATTCGTATGGATGAACTATCCCTCACGAAAGGAGAGCATATCATACCTTCAGATGTAAGTTCGTTGGCTGTTGGAGAGTACATCCTAATTCTGAAAGACAAAAAATCTAGGGAAAAACTACAAATGATCAAATTTATCAAAAAGTAAATAAGAGAAGGAAAACCGTATCTGATTGATACGGTTTTCCTTCTTTTTTGAGCTTTCTCATACACAGTTTGCCAGAATTTTTATGATACGATGGGTTGGGTTCTCCTTAGCGATTTGCCATTAGGCAGAACGAATCGAATTCGGTTAAACGATAGGGCTAATTTCGCTTCGCTATCGCTCAGCGAGTATTCAGAGACTTCGCATAATAGTTGTTGGTTCGACATGACTTTGCTACAGCAAAAACATATTGACGAGCAGCTTGCCTAAGTTGAAAGAACACAATTTAATTAGCTACTCTATCCGTATCCCGAATAATGGCCGAGACTAAAAAACTCCCACGCCATAAAGCGTGGGAGTTTAATAAGTAGCGAGACCGAGATTTGAACTCGGGACCTCAGCATTATGAGTGCTGCGCTCTAACCAACTGAGCTACCTCGCCATTTCCTTTCGGAAGGAGTGCAAATATATCTAATCATGATGATATTTTTCTCCATTTAAGATAGAAAATGCACGATAAATTTGTTCGCTTATTACTAGCTTCACTATCCGATGCGGCATAGTTAATTTAGACAGAGCGAGGGTATAGTTCGCTCTATTTCTAAGAGCGTAGGAAGGGCCAAATGCACCTGCTATCAGAAAGATTACTTTCGTTTTATTTGCTATTTGCCACTGGTTTATTTGTTCCGCTAGTTGAGTAGATCTTAATTCCTTTGCACGTTCGTCTAATAAAACTACATAGTCATTTGGCTTAAGGTTTTTCTCTACTAAGGCCCATTCTTTTCTTTTAATTTCTTCAATGGAGCTTTTAGTGGAAGCTAGTTTACTATTATCTAGAATCTTAATTTCAAACGAAGAGTAGCGATTAATACGCTGCGCATAATCCTGAATAGATTCTTTAAAATCATTTTTACCTGGCTTTTCTAATGTCCAAAGTTGAATTTTCATTTTTTCTTCAAATAGAATTGTAAAGGTGAGATTTTATTTTATATTTGCCGTCCGTTCAACGGAATGGCTGCGTAGCTCAACTGAATAGAGCATCTCACTACGGATGAGAAGGTTTTAGGTTTGAATCCTAACGCGGTCACGAAAAAGCACCTCTACAGAGGTGCTTTTTTAATGCTAATACTTAGAATGTTTGCTAATCTTTTCTCATTAATTTATACTTTGTGCAATTCAATTGTTTCGTTTAATACTTTACCATCTAAATCTAAAATTCGAATAGAATATATGCCAGCACAAAATTGTTTCAAATTGAACAAAAAACGATTTTCGCCTTCTACGGTAGCCTTATTAAAGGCAGATACTCGTTTTCCGAAATGATCAAATAATGAGATACTTATTTGGCTTGAGTTGCGTGCTGTATAACAAATTTTTATTTCATTCTTTTCAAGACGTGAAGTTAATAGAACCGTATTCTGATCTTTGTTGTTCAAATTCCTATCCGGAAATGCTTTGCTAGTACTCAGTTTTCTGTTACTCTCAACTAGCTTGTCTTCACAGAAAGACCTTTTAGTTTGAGGTTGCCTATTGTTAATTTTCATAATAAATATTTTAATAAGTAGTAGTAGTTACTTTAAGAACGTTGCAAATAGGAAGGATGTTAGTCCCTTTCTTGAATATGACAAGGCGATGACTCAATAAAAAAAGATCAATAAAAAAAGTGAAACTAGTATTTTCTCTGAATACATTTTTATCAGAATTTGTCTATTCTAAATGCTCAAATAAAAAATTTAGTTGCTAATTCAAACGGCATAGCCTGTGCGAATACCAACGAAATACTATCTTAATTTGGATTCATGCCTAAATATTTGATATCCCATACAAGGGGATAGTAATACAAATGTGTTCTATTTATATTGTACCAATCTAGTTATTATGATAGGTAGTTGAAAGTTTGCTGAAAGAAGTTGATGCAATAATTAATTAGCAGCCGATCTGCATTCTTCAATAATCTTATCTAGTTTCTGCGGAGTTAAGTGCTCTTTATAAAACTTACCCATTTGCATCATTGGTGCATAGCCGCAAGCGCCCAAGCATTCTACAGGTTTTAAAGTAAACAATCCATCAGCCGATGTTTCACCTTCTCTAATATCCAATTTCTTTTTGATATAGGCGATTATGTCATCGCTACCTTGCACCATACAAGGACCTGTTTGACATACTTCTAATACATATTTCCCAACAGGTTTTAGGTTGAACATAGTGTAGAAACTAGCCACCTCGTAAACCTCAATAGGCTCCAAAGAAAGTAGTTCAGCTACTACATCCATTTGCTCCACACTCAATGAGTTGTTACCTTGTTCTTGCACTAAATGCAGGGCCGGTAGAAGAGCACTTTTTTGCTTTCCTTCAGGATATTTTTTGGTAAGTTCTTTTATTTCTGTTTTCAAACTTTCAGTAAACATTCGGTTGTATTTATTCTTTGATAAAATTTTTTTCTTGATCTATTAACCATCTAATTCTCCAGCAATTAAATTGAGACTACTCATAGTTACTACCGCATCAGAGAGCATAGCTCCTTGAATCATTTCTGGGAACGCTTGATAATAGATGAAGCACGGCCGACGGAAATGCAATCGGTAGGGTGTACGTCCTCCGTCACTAATTAAATAAAAACCAAGTTCGCCATTTCCACCTTCTACACTATGATAGACTTCTCCTGTAGGAATTTCAGTTTCACCCATCACAATTTTAAAGTGATAAATTAATGCCTCCATACTATTATATACATCTTCTTTTTCAGGAAGATAAAAATCAGGGACATCAGCATGAAAAATAGTGGGATCTAAGGGCGCTATCTTTTCAATAGCCTGCTCTATGATACTCAGGCTCTGCCAAATTTCAGCATTGCGCACTAGATAACGATCATACGTATCACCCGTTGCACCGACTGGTATTTCAAAGTCGAAATCTTCGTAGCTAGAGTAGGGATGCGAAGTGCGAATATCATAATCTACACCAGTAGCTCGCAGGTTCGGACCTGTAAAACCATAGTTAATAGCGCGTTCGGCACTGATAGCACCTGCACCTATCGTACGATCCATAAATATTTTATTTCTGGTAAGCAAGGTTTCAAACTCCTTCATCGCCTTCGGAAAAATCTCGATAAAATTATCTAACTTATTCCATGCCGCATCCGAAAAGTTTCTTTCAAATCCACCGATACGACCCATATTGGTCGTTAAACGAGATCCACAAATTTCTTCAAATATTTCGTAGATTAACTCGCGAAACTCAAACACATATACAAAGCCGGTCAAAGCACCCGTATCTACTCCGATTACAGAATTACAAACCAAGTGATCCGCAATGCGCGCAAGCTCCATTACAATCACTCGCATATATTCTACTCGTTTTGGAAGTTCTATTTTGGCCAGTTTTTCAACCGTCATGTGCCACCCCATATTATTGATAGGCGAGGAACAGTAATTTAATCGATCGGTAAGAGTAGTAATTTGATAAAAAGGACGGTGCTCCGCCAGCTTTTCAAAAGCTCTATGTATATAACCAACAGTTGGTACAGCACTTACAATACGCTCCCCATCCAATTCCAAAATATTTTGAAATACACCGTGAGTGGCAGGGTGTGTTGGCCCCAAGTTCATGGTATAGGTTTTCTTATTGATAGCTCCCTCGGGTAAAGGAATATTGTTTTTACTTTCTATGCTTTCAATCATTTCGTTTTTTATTTATCGTCCAAACATTTCATCATCTTTATCTATTCTTGTTTGATCTTCCAAAGGAAACTCTTTTCGCAGTGGGAAATAATCCATCTCGTCTACGTTCATGATACGAATTAAATTTTCGTGACCAACAAAATTGACTCCGAAGAAATCATAAGCTTCACGCTCTAGCCAATTGGCAGTAGAAAAAAGAGCAGACGCAGTGTATACATCGGGCTGTTTAATTTCTGTATATACTTTTAAGCGGATTCGTTTTCGCGTTTGTAAATTTTGCAACAAATAAGTCACGCACAACTCTTTGCCTACACTATCGGGATAATGAATGGCAGTTAAGTCATTTAAAAAAGTAAAGGACAAGTCTGGTGTTTCCTTTAAAAAAGTAAGAATTTTAAGGTTCAGCTCTTTATCAGCATTGAAAGTTAAAATATCATACAGCTCAACGAAGTTAGAAACCTCCTCGCCGAATTCTGCCTTTAGTTTTTCAATTATAAAATCGTTCGTCATGGCTTATTGAATTCCGTAGCTGTCTAAAAGTTCTTGATATTGATCACCCGTACGACGACGAATACTCTCATTTTTTACTAAGTCCTGAATGCGCATCACGCCGTCAAGAATGGCCTCTGGACGAGGAGGGCAACCGGGCACGTATACGTCAACGGGTATCACTTGGTCAATCCCTTGTAGTACCGAATACGTATCAAAAATACCACCGCTACTCGCACAAGCACCAACCGCTAGTACCCAGCGAGGTTCTGCCATTTGAAGATAGACCTGTTTAAGAATTGGCGCCATTTTTTTAGAAATCGTACCCATCACCATGAGTAAATCACATTGCCTCGGTGAAAATCCCAAGCGCTCACTACCAAAGCGAGCCAAGTCATAGTGAGCAGCCATGGTAGCCATAAATTCAATCCCACAACAAGAAGTTGCAAAGGGTAAGGGCCACATTGAATTAGAACGTGCTAATCCTACTACCTCACTCAGCTTAGTGGTAAAAAATCCTTCACCCGTTACTCCGGGAGGAGCTTCTACCATTTTTATTTTCGTATTATGTGTTACTGGTCTTCCCATGTTGTTTATTTGTTTATGCGTTTAATCGTCAATTCGTTCTTATAGTTATTCGTTCAACTATTTAATCGGTATTCTCTATCGCTAATTACTATCCAATTATATTAATCTTCCCATTTTAGTGCGCCCTTTTTTATAATGTATGTAAATCCTAAAATGAAGAAACCTACAAACATCAGCACGGCCATAAATCCTTCCGTCCCTAAATCTCTAAAATTTACGGCGTAGGGATAAAAGAAAATAACTTCTACATCAAAGAGTACAAAAAGGATGGCAACCAAAAAATATTTTACCGCCAAGGGTTGACGAGCATTTCCCTGCTGTTCAATCCCACACTCAAAGTTTTGAAGTTTGTCTTTTCTTTTCCGTTTGGGCCCTAAAAAATGAGTCGCACCCATCATAACCGCCACAAATCCGATGGCAATCACAATCTGAATTACGATTGGTAAATAGCTTAAAGGGTCGCTGGAAACTTGAAGTAAAATATGCATGATAAATCTGTACTACAAAGGTAAAGCAGGATAGGCAAAATTAGGCGATAGAGGGCAGTGAATCGTTAAGAGTACTCAGAGAAGATTAAGGAGAAAAATATGTGGGTTTAGAGCTCTCTCAGGCTACTCATTTTGAAGCGCTTCCACTGATTTAATATCTTTCCCAAAGCGAAGACCAAATCCATTCTCTAACCAAATCGATTTTTTTTTGAGCCTTGGCACCAAGCAAGAAGTTTACGCTTCTAAGATTAAAAACCCCATTTATTACCTTGGTAGTTATAAGTATAAGTAATGGCAGGACTTATTTGTTAGCAATAACTAGGATTGCCAATGTTTTTAGCATCATAAAAAATAAGCACCTGTTGCACTAACAGAAAGTTGAAGATCCGGTGTGCTGGTATTTTGCGCCGAGCCTAAGATATTCAGTAATAATAAAAGCTTAGCATCTTTAATAGAATTAGCCCTTTCTTCAGTTCTATTTACTTAACGAAGGAATGCTTAATCTAGTATATATATGCAAGACTTTTATTTTGAAAAAGTTGAAAGCATGAGGTAATTCTCTATTTTTTTCACGCGAAATTATATTTAACTTGGATATTTCTATTTACTTACTCCGAAGTTTCAATTCTGAATTTCCTGTTAGATAAAGATAGTTCCCTTTGTAGTGAATCTTTGTCAGATTTCCTCTAGCAAACACTTTAACTAAATTATACGATTTTTCATGATCGCCGCCAACTTCGGTACACAAAGAGCCCGACATTGTAATACGATTCTGTTCTTCAAAATTATAGAAACCGCTACAGCCATTATTATCAGTATTATATATAAAGGTAGAATCATTGATAAACTCTAAGTCATACTTTCTAGATCGTACCTGAACACAGTCTGATTCATCGTTCAATTTATAACTAATTATCCGCCATTGAGTGCCTATCAAATTATTAATTTTTTTTTCCTTACGACAGCTACCAAAGAAAAAAAGAGTGATAAAAAATGTGGCTAAAAGAGGGAGTGACTTCATAGTTTAAAGATAAAGAATATTTTATAAAAAAAGATTAAGGAAAATCAATCAACGAATGTTGCTGTAAGATTTTCTAAAATCTTCAAATCGTTACTCGGCGTTTAAAATTGCAAACCCCTAATCATCATCCGGGGCAAAATAATTCATTGCCTCGTCAGAATCTTCCTCGCCACCCATTAGTTCCCGTTCTAAAATATCCATCATTACCACATCGATAGCTTCTTCACGAGTGGGCGCTATAATCATAGTATCGGTAGGAAACAGCATTTGAAAATCATCGTACAAATCTTCATTATCACAGCAAATTACAAAAGACTTATTGAGATTATAACTACCCTCCTGAAATGCGGTAAGCTGATGCATAGCTTCGGAATCCATTTCTTTTGTCTTTGAAATGTCAAAAACGAGATTGTGCCCTAAACTGTTATTTTCTTCCAAAAATTTGGTAAAGGCTGTAAACTCCGCACCTCCAAAGGCATCTATTGTAAGGGTAATAATGTTGAAGTTATCTTTTTGCTCAATTTTGAAACTCATGGTGTAATTCTTATGCCAAAGTAACTAATAATAATATAAATTTGTCAAGATATGGATTCACAATATTCAGAAAAAGTAAAAGAGATTATAAATTACAGTAGGGAGGAAGCACTTCGGTTAGGAAATGATTTTATCGGTACTGAGCATTTTGTGTTGGGTTTGATCCGCGAAGGAGATTCCACCGCGATTCAAGTATTAAAAAATGTACGCATTGATTTATACGATTTGCGCAGAGAACTTGAAAAAGTAATTAAAAATAAAAGCAACAAAAAAGTAGAAGGCTTAAATAGCATCCCGCTCACTCGGCAGGCCGAGCGAGTGATTCGTCTTTGCAAGTTAGAGCGAAAAGCGCTAAATAGCGATTTGATTGAGTCCGAGCATTTGATGCTTTCTATCTTAAAAAATAAAGACAATGTTGCCTGTCAAATTTTAAATCGCCTTGGAGTAGATTATGATTTGTTTCATGCAGAACTAACTGGCAATCCATTAGAAGATATTGCCGACGAATTTAAAGCCAGCACAGATGATCCTGGTGAGTTTAGCGAAGAGCAACCCTCACAGTATGGCAGTGGAGGTGGACCGGGAGGAGGTGCGCGTAAGAAAAAAACGACTAAATCAAAAACGCCTGTTTTAGATAATTTTGGTAGAGATATTTCTCGCCTAGCTGAAAATGATGATTTAGATCCTATAGTAGGTCGTGAAAAAGAAATTGAGCGTGTATCGCAGATTTTAAGTCGTCGTAAGAAAAATAATCCAATTCTAATTGGTGAACCGGGTGTGGGTAAAACAGCCATTGTGGAAGGATTAGCGTTGCGTATTTATCAGCGCAAAGTGTCGCGTGTACTTTTTGATAAGCGTGTTATTTCATTAGACCTTGCTGCTTTAGTGGCTGGGACGAAATATCGGGGTCAGTTTGAGGAACGCATGAAAGCGATCATGAATGAATTAGAAAAGAACAAAGATATTATTTTGTTCATTGATGAAATGCACACGATTGTTGGGGCAGGTGGAGCCAGTGGTAGCTTAGATGCTTCTAATATTTTCAAACCAGCTTTGGCGCGTGGCGAGCTGCAATGTATCGGAGCATCTACCTTGGATGAGTATCGCATGCACATTGAGAAAGATGGTGCCTTAGACAGACGATTTCAAAAAGTATTAGTTGAACCGCCAAGTGTAGATGAAACGATCACCATTTTGACGAATCTAAAATCACGCTATGAAGAATTTCATAATGTAGATTATGATGACGAAGCGATTGAAGCCTGTGTAAAATTGAGTGATCGTTATATCACGGATCGCTTATTGCCTGACAAAGCTATTGACGTGCTTGATGAAGTAGGCGCACGTGTTCATTTAAAAAATATTGATGTACCACCGAGCATGCTAGAACTAGAGCAAAAAATTGAAGACGTTAAGCTTGAAAAAAATCAGGTAGTAAAAAGTCAGCAATTTGAAAAAGCCGCTTCGTTGCGTGACAAGGAAAAAAAGCTGCAAGAGGAACTGGAAGTGGCAAAAAAGAAGTGGGAAGAATCAGTAAAAAATAAAAAACACCCGATTGGTGAAGAAGATATCGCTGAGGTAATCAGTATGATGACGGGTATTCCTGTAATGCGAATGGTAGAAGCAGAAAGTGCCAAGCTGCGCAATATGGGTCAAGATCTTGGCGGAAAAGTAATTGGTCAAGAAGAGGCGATTAAGAAAGTGGTAAAAGCCATTCAAAGGAATCGTGTTGGGCTGAAGGATCCTAAAAAGCCGATAGGAACCTTTATTTTCTTAGGGCCTACTGGTGTAGGTAAAACAGAATTAGCACGAGTACTAGCTCGTCAAATGTTTAACAGCGAAGATTCGCTCATTAGAATTGATATGAGTGAGTATATGGAGAAGTTTTCTGTGAGTCGCCTAATTGGAGCACCTCCCGGGTATGTGGGGTATGAAGAAGGTGGACAGCTTACTGAGAAGGTGAGACGGAAGCCGTACTCTGTAATTCTTTTAGATGAAATAGAAAAAGCGCACCCAGATATTTTTAATCTTTTGTTGCAAGTATTTGATGATGGTCAATTAACGGACGGTATGGGTCGTAAAATTGATTTTAAAAATACGCTGATTATAATGACTTCGAATATTGGTGTACGTCAGTTAAAAGAATTTGGAAGCGGTGTAGGTTTTGCGACAAGTACTAAAACAAATAAGGTTGATGAAAACAATAAGTCTGTGATTGAAAAAGCATTGAAGCGAACCTTCGCTCCAGAGTTTTTAAACCGGATTGATGATGTTGTGATCTTTAATTCTTTAAAACCAGAAGATATTCATGTGATTATCGATATTGTTTTGGAAGGAGTCATGAAGCGATTGAATGATCTTGGGTTTGAACTAGAACTGTCAAAAGCGGCCAAAACCTTTATTGCAGATAAAGGTTATGATGAGCAATACGGTGCTAGACCCTTACATCGTGCTTTGCAAAAATTCTTAGAAGATCCTTTGGCAGAAGAAATCTTAAACTTGAATATCAAGGAAGGCGATGTGCTAAAAGCTGACTTAGACAAAGACAAGGAGAAAATTGTTTTTACTCATAAGAAGAATAAAGCTAAAAGCGCAAAAGATAAAAAAGAAAAAGATACCGATACTGAGGATAGTCCTAAAAAAGATAGCTAGTCACTATGCAATCATTTGAATCTCTTCGGAAGCAATTTTCGGACTACTTGAACAGTTATACTTTTCCAGACGAGCCGGCCGCACTATATGGAGCTTGCCGACATATCTTATCAATTGGCGGTAAACGAATTCGTCCTGTACTGTGCCTTATGGCGGCTGATGCTTTTGGTACTGTGGAGAAAGACGCTATGTCAGCTGCTATGGCCTTTGAACTGTTTCATAACTTTTCGCTCGTGCATGATGACATTATGGACGAAGCTGATATTAGAAGAGGACAACCTACCGTTCATGTGAAATACTCTGAGCCCACCGCAATTTTAAGTGGCGATGTGCTCAATATTTTTACCTACGAACTTCTAAACGAGCTTTCTTCTAAGAGAAAAAAGGAAATCATTTCTGTTTTCAATAAGACAGCCATTGAAGTTTGTGAAGGGCAACAAATGGATATGGATTTTGAGGATATTGTTGATGTAAAAACCAGCGACTATCTTAAAATGATAGAATTGAAAACCTCGGTTTTGTTGGCGGCTTCATTAAAAGTGGGCGCTTTGTTGCAAAATGGAACACAGGCCGATGTTGAAGCGTTATATAATTTTGGACGTTATGTTGGTTTGGCCTTTCAAATAAAAGATGACTACCTCGACGCTTATGGGGACGAAAGTAAAACAGGTAAAAAAGTAGGCGGCGATATTATAGCCAACAAGAAAACTATTTTTTATTGTTATTGCACAGATCAAGATAATGAAAAATTGGTCGGTGAGCTTTTAGAACTTTATAATGGCAATAGCCAAAATAAAGTAGAAGATACCAAACGATTGTATGATGCGCTTGGTGCGAAGGAATATGTTTATAAGCTAAAAGAAGATTATTCCATGAAAGCCTTTGCGGAGCTTGAGAAAATTAGTTTGCCCGAAGAAAATTTAATGGAGCTAAAAGGCTTAGCCACTTCTTTACTGAGTCGTCAATTTTAATTTTTTAAGAATCGGCTTTTCAAAATTAAAAATCGAATTAAGAGTTACTTCCACTTAAAATTATATGTAATACTAGGGATAATAGGGAAAACGGATACTTGTTTTACCTTTACTTCCACGCCGCCTGGTTGATCAACATTGCCAGGTAAATCGAGGTATAAGAAGTAAGGATTCTGGCGACTATACACATTGTAAATTCCAAAGTTCCAAGAACTGCTCCATCGTCTATCTTTTTTAGGAGTGGGCGTATATACGGCACCAATATCAAATCGGTGATAAGCAGGAATTCGTTGGTTGTTTAATTTATCAAAGTTTTGAACGAGCTGCAAGTTGCCATTATTTTGGAAAAATGTAAGCGAGGTAGGTAAGGTGACTCGAGAGCCGCTTCCATATACAAACAAGGCAGACAAAGACCATTTTTTGTTTAATTCGTAAGTGTTGACGATAGATAAATTATGACGCTGATCATATTTTGCAAAGTAGGTTTCATTATTATTTAAATCAGGAAACATTCGTTCTGTCCAAGCTAGGGTGTAGGAAATCCACCCAGTCCATTTTCCTTTTACTTTATTTACAAAAAACTCAGCACCATAGGCGCGACCCGTACCAAACACAAAATCGAAATCCACATCACGGATCTGATCCGGTGTATATCCTTCGCGATACTCTAAAAGATTCTCCATGTCTTTATAGTAGACTTCAACTGAAGTCTCTAAGGCGTCATCCGCAAAATTTCTAAAATAACCTAAGCTATATTGCCATCCTTTTTGAGGACGTACATAATAGGTACTCGGCGTCCAAAGGTCAGTAGGTAGGGTAGAGCCATTGTTGGTTACTAAATGGATGTATTGATAATTTCTAGCTACACTGGCCTTAATTGAAGAACTATTATTAAACGCGAATCGAGCATTCAATCTAGGTTCAAAACCTCCGTACGATTGAGCGATTTCGCCAGGTCCATAGGTCGTGCTATCCGTTTTTACTCGTTTATCGGCGTCGGCAAAATCATATTGAGTATAAGGCCCCACTTGCAAAAAATGAGAGTAGCGTAAACCTGCATTTATTTTTATATGCTCACCTAAATCAAATTCATCTTGAATATACGCACCCATTTCATGCGCATATTTTTTAGGAGCTAAGTCAGGATTAATTTCTACACCGCCCGTTTGCCCGCCCACTGTCGTAGGGGTGAACGTATGAAAGGTATAGTTGACGCCACCTTTGAAATTATGATTGAAGGTTGAGAAATAGTCAAGGTCAGACTTTAATCCAATATCCCGAATGCCAGAAAATAATTTGAATTGACTATTGTTTTGGAATTCTCCGTTAAAAGCAAAATTATAATCGTTGTACAAAAGAGTAGAATTCATAAATAGCTTGTCGCTAAATAAATGATTCCAACGTAAAGTTGCTGTAGAATTCCCCCAAGGAATATTGATATTAAAATTTCCTCCTGCATTTCTAAACGTAAATACATCACGACCGAAATAACCACTAAGGTATAATCTGTCCTTATCGGAAACAGTATAATTTACTTTTGCATTTAGGTCGTAGAAATAATATCCTGATCCAGCAAAGGCACTTTCTTTATTCACGAAGGGGCGAGTGAGTGCATCAATATAAGTTCGGCGCGCACTTACAATAAACGATGCTTTATCTTTAATCAAAGGTCCTTGAATGGCTAAGCGAGAAGCAATTAAACCGATACCGCCGTCTACCTCATACGCCTTGTTGTTTCCGTCTTTCATAGTGATGTCCACCACAGAGGAAAGGCGACCGCCGTACTTTGCTGGCATACCCCCTTTTATTAGTGTTACATTTTTGATAGCATCGGCATTAAAGACAGAAAAGAAACCAAACAAATGACCAGAATTATAGACGGGTGCATCATCCAATAAAATTAAGTTTTGATCCGGGCCACCACCTCGAACGTAAAACCCGCTTTGTCCCTCACCGGCCGAGTTTACACCGGGCAGTAATTGTATTGCTTTTAAAATATCTACCTCGCCTAAAATAACGGGAAGTTTTTTTACATCACTGACCGAAAGAGTGTGTAGTCCTACATCGGTGCTTTCTACATTGGCGTCAGCTTTTCTTGATTTTATAACTACCTTTTTGGTCTCGCGCCTTCTGCGACTTAGTTCAAAGTCTTTTTTAGTGCTTTCTGTAAGTGATATGGTTTCATTTAGCATAGAGTAGCCAACATAAGTGATCCTAACCTCATGATCGCCCGCTGGAAGGGTAATTGAGTAAAAGCCATACATATTAGCTTTGACTCCTTTTTTTATATCACTAATAAATATAGAAGCCGCTGGCAGTGATTCACCAGAATTCGCATCTTTTACATAGCCACTCAGTGTAACATTTTGAGCAAAAATCACTTGACTAAGAAATAAAAATAGAAGTAAAGAAAATGAACGTTTCATACAGTAAACTAAAGATGAAAGGTACGTGTAAATGCTATCCTAGAAATGTTAAATTGATTTCTATAATTATCTATGGGTCTGTAGTATTTTTATTAAATGAAAATGAATCTCATACTTTTTTTATTATTAATTTCTTACTCCTATGTTTCTGCTCAAAGTGATGTAGAGCTTAAGGGCGAATCTAAAATAGAAATCATGGAAAATCTTGACATTGAAGGAATGACTAAAAGTATGAAATACGAACTAGCCATGTCTTCATGCGATTGTATTGATTCTATACGGATAGGGAATAAAAGTCGTGATCTACTTTCTAAAGAAGTGAGTGCCTGTATTCAAAAAGCAAGCGATGCTTATATGCTTTCTTCTGCTTTAGGAAGGGCTTTGAATGCGAAGCCCGATTCTAATAATGTCATCAACATTACTATCAGCGAGAATGGCGGTGATAAAAAACAAGCCTATGTAGAAATCGAGCGTATACTTATGGACAGTTGTAAACAATTGCAGGAACTTATGACTTCTAACGATAAAGAAAGTCTCAACTCAGTATCTACGAATAAAAAAGCATTACAATATTATTATAAAGGAATGGATGCTTTTAAAGCTAAACAATTAACAAAGGCCGCAAAGTATTATGAAAAAGCAGTTGGGGTGGACAAGAATTTTGCCTTTGCTTGGGATAACTTAGGGTTGACGTATCGCTATTTAAAAAAATATAAAAAAGCCTTAGCGGCTTATAAAACGTCATTACAAGTTTCTCCCACGGGCACCTTGCCTTTGCAAAATATTCCTATCGTTTATCAATATATGGAAAAGCCTGAATTGGCCTTAGATGCATATAACAAATTGACGCGAGTTTTACCTGACAATCCTGAGGGGTATTTTGGAAAAGGGCGATTGTTAGCCGGTATGAATAAAATGACACCTGCTTTGCATAGCATTTGCCAAGCCTATAATATCTACGATAAAACTAACAATCCGTACCGTACAGATGCAGAAAAAGTAATAGGTTATATTTACGGTTCTATGGGAAAGAGTACGGCAGGAAAAAAGAAGTTTTATTCAATCCTAGAACAATACGCTATCAATTTGAAAATTGAAGAGTAGAAGAAATACAAAAACGAATTAGCTTGGCATTACTAGGTCAAATTATAAAACGATATTTAAAAATTAAGAATAGCTTTTCGCTACCGAATGCTACGCCTCGTCGATACCAAGAGTTAGAGTTACGGCGATTGTTAAAAAAATCGGAGCACACTCTTTTTGGAAAGTTCTATAATTTTTCTAATTTTTCATCTTCGAAAGATCCTTATCAGCGCTTTGCGAATGAGGTTCCTTTTTTTAACTATTCTTCTATGTTTGAGCAATGGTGGAACTTGAGTCATAAGGGAGAAGCAGATGTTGCTTGGCCAGGAAAGGTTAAATATTTTGCTTTGAGCAGTGGCACTTCTGAAAGCGCAAGTAAGCATATTCCTGTAACGCAGGACATGGTTAAAAGCACAAAGCGGACAGGTTTTAAACAGTTTTGTAGTCTACTTCATTTTAATTTGCCAGACAGTGTTTTTTCCAAAGGGGTACTTATGCTGGGAGGTACGACATCGCTTTTTGAAAAGGAAGGTTACTATGAAGGAGATATGAGTGGCATTTCTGCAAAGGAAATGCCAAAGTGGTTATCTTATTTTTTTTATAAGCCTGGTCAAAAAATATCAAAGCGACCTCGTTGGGAAGATCGTATTAATTTAATTGTGCGCAATGCCAAAAAATGGGATGTAAGTATTGTAGCGGGCGTACCGGCTTGGGTACAAATTGTTTTAGAACGTGTGGTGGAATATCATGGGGTGAATCACATTCATGAAATTTGGCCCAATTTATCGCTCTATATTCATGGAGGCGTTTCTTTTGAGCCCTATCGTGATAGTTTTAAAAAAGTTTTAGGTCGGAATATCGTTTTTATTGAAACGTATATGGCGAGTGAAGGGTCTTTTGGATTCCAATCTCGACCGGGTGTCAAAGGAATTTCATTGGTAACCAATAATTCAATCTTCTACGAGTTTGTGCCGTTCACCGCTGATAATTTTGATGAAGAGGGTGAAATAAAACAAGGCTCCAAAGCCTATAGAATTCATGAAGTGGTGGAAGATAAAGACTATGCCATTGTGATCAGTACCTGCTCGGGTGCTTGGCGTTATTTGATAGGAGATGTGTTACGTTTTACAGATGTGGTCAATGCCGAAATTATTATAGTGGGCCGAACCAAACAGTTCCTCAGTTTATGTGGTGAGCATTTGAGCGTAGATAATATGAATAAAGCCGTTGAGGTAGCCCAACAAAAATTAGGAATCACCATTAAAGAGTTTACCGTTATGGGCGCTCCGCACAACGGAATGTTTGCTCATAAATGGTATATTAGTTGCGACTCTACTGTTGATAAAGATCAACTAAGAGATACCATTGACCAAACGCTTTGCGAAATAAACGACGATTATGCCACTGAGCGGACAAGCGCTCTTAAAGAGGTGATGGTAGAAGTGTTGCCTGCTCAATTATTTCTAGATTTCTTGGAGAAAAAAGGTAAAACAGGAGCCATGAATAAATTTCCAAGAGTAATGAAAGGAAAGCAGAAAGTGGAGTGGGAGGGGTTTGTAAACGGTTCTTTGACCAATAGGCAAAATTAAGTCTTCAATTGTTTTTTAATAATTCTTAATTCTTGGATCGATCATAGCATATAAGAAGTCAACTAAAATATTGATGACAATAAAAAATGTAGCTGTAAAAATTACACTACCCATCACCACCGGAAAGTCAAATTTGTTTAAAGCGTCCACGGTTACTTTACCAATTCCTTTCCAACCAAATATATATTCTATAAAAAAGCTTCCAGCTAGTAGTTCTGCAAACCAACCAGAAACTGATGTGACAACTGGATTCAGTGCGTTTCGCAGAGCATGTTTCCATATCACTGATTTTTTTCTGAGACCCTTGGCATAAGCCGTTCGGATATAATCCTGGTTTAATACATCTAATAAGGCCGTACGTGTAATTTGAGTGATTATGGCCATTGGACGAATGCTCAATGTCACTACAGGCAATATTAAACTTTTCAATTGAAGTTGCTTACCTAAAATAGGGTCGTAGTCCCACAGAGGAGAAACAATACTAAGGCCCGTATAATCACTCAATAAAAAACCAAAAATGTAGGCTATCAGAATACCAGCAAAAAAGCTAGGGGCAGAGATGCCGAGTACCGATGTAAAAACAGCCGATGTGTCCATCCATGTATTATGTTTTATCGCTGCTAATACTCCCAAAGAAATACCGACAACAGTAGCAATTATAATCGAGAGTAGTGCTAAGAGTAAGGTGCCAGGAAATGCATCCACGAGCAAATCCCAAACTTTGATTTTACTTTGATAAGAACGTCGGAGGTAGGGCGTCTTTACGGCAATTGTTTTATCCGTACCAATCGGGATAGCAGAGGTGAAATCGTACTTTTCTTTTTCGGTTATATTGTGAATACCGATTGGTGAAAGGTCATTTAAATAAAGTCCAAACTGAGTAAGTAGGGGTTTATCTAAGTATAATTCTTTACGAACGTTTTCAATTGTTTTTGCATCGCTTCGCTGACCCATAGTTAATCGAGCGGGGTCTGCCGGGAGTAGTACAAAAAACAGGAAAAATACAAGAGTAACAACGCCTAGTAGGACGAAAAAAGAGTTAAGCGATTTTTTTAGTAAAAACTGAAACAAGAAATGCTAAGATAGCTCATCTAAGTTTTTTTCTATAGCATTTTTCTTGTCGATGCACATAGTATGTTGGTCACCAGTTAAAGCACTTTTGAGCAATGCAGCTATGTTCTCGGAGTGCTTACCCCACATTTTACAAAGGGAGCAACCGAGATTGTGATTGTACAATTGAATTTTCTGATAAAGGGAAATGTCACCGGCTAGTTTTATAGTGGTCAATAAGCCCGCATCTTCACAGCTTACTTTAAATTTTTTGGATACTTTTTTATCTTCCTCCATACTTTTATTCGTTTACCCAGTTATGCTGAAGGCATTCTCTTAGTTGCAATTTTGCTCTGTGAAGGATAACCCAAAAGTTACTCTTCGTCAGTTGAAATGTTTCAATTATTTCTTCGGTGGTTGCATCATCTACTAACTTCATTTTGCTAATTTCGCCCCAACGGTCCGGTAGGTTGTCAAAGCACGTTAATATTATATCTTTCAATTCATTTTGCTCGGTCAAGTTTAAGCCCTCGGTTTGCAATTGTCCACCAGCGTTTTTTCCTCTTACTCCGGTGCCTGCTCCATCTTCTCCAGTTGTGTCGAAAAAATAATCAGCGGCATCACCCATTTGAGAGAGCGTAATTTGCTTTCGAGTAGAGGCTTTTCTATAGTGATCAATTATTTTATTTTTCAATATTGTAACCAACCAGGTTTTTTCACTAGCGGTACCTTTAAAATTGTCCTTGCCCTTAAAGGCAGATACGAAAGTGTCTTGAACTAAATCTTCGGATAAGGCGGAGTTTCTTGTACGATACATAGCGTGGTTATACAAATAATCAGCATAATTTTTAACCCATTCCTTCGGGTGGAGTTTATTGGCCATGAGCCAAATTTAACACAAACAATTGACGTTTCTGTATTTCAGTCATTACAAGAAAATGACAATATTTCTACAAAAGTTTATTTGGGTAAGGCAAACGTTTTAAATTTTTCAGGATCAAATTCGTTTTCTTTTATTCCTTCAAACGTTTGAATAATGTTTCCATTCCATAGTCCAAATACGCCGGGCGTATTACCGTCACCAATCAAGCCCCAAAAATCACTAACATCGACTACTTGATATGGAAAAACTTTCCCTGCTACTTTAAAGAATTCAGGTATTCTTTCTGGCATTTCGTCCATAAAATAGATGTATACCGGCGGCGTATTTCCTTGCTTACTCAGCTCGAACAATTTTTTAGCTGTAGCCTGACAATGTTCGCAAGTAGGAGCGAATAGACAAATCGTCTTTTTCCCTTCATCTACTTTCACTGTTTTGCCACTAAAGGTGGGATACTCTGAAAATCTAGACTTTACTTTTTTAGGTCCTTTATCTACTTCTGCCGCTTCCTCTTTTTTATTTTTTTCTTCTAATGCTTTGGCTTCTGCGATGGCCAGCGCCTTGGCAGCTTGAGCTTCTTTTTCAACCACTGCTATCGAATCATTGATTCGTTGCTTTTCCGTCGCTGAAATTTTATTGTCATTGGCAATAGAATCTTTTACCCGTTCTCTCTTAATAGAATCTAGTACGGCAGTACTATCGTCTGCTGGCAAGGGCCCAACGAAAGTATTTTCATCTACAATCACTGGCTCCTTTTTTTCTTTGCACGGGCAAAAAGGATACAGCATAAAAATGAATAATCCACAGGTCATGAAAATGAGGATAGGATAAATAATCCGACTCCAAGATTCATCTTTAGAAGAAGGGAGTAGTTTATAAAGCCAAACTAATAAGCCAATGGTCAGCACGTTTTTGATGAAAGCTTCCAGCGGAGTCATAGGAATGGTGGTGCCGAAACAACCACAATTTCCATTCATAGGTCCGAACTCTACCATCTGAATGCTAAGGTGAATACAAAAGGCTGCTAGCAAGCCAATCGTAACGGGTATGACTAGTTTTTTTAATAAGTGAGGAAATAGAATTGCTATGCCCAAGGCAAATTCAAAAGCAATCAGCAAGCGCGCGAGATAGTGCGAAAGACACCAATCACAAATTCCTAAGTCCACTAGTTGTTTTTCAAACATCCAAATCGGGTCATGCACTTTGGTCCAGGCCGATACAACGAACAGAATAAAAATGATAATTCGAATCGCCCAAGCGATCTTGTTTTTTTTACTACTTACTTTTTCCATAGTCTTTTAATTTTATCGAAAAGTGTTGAATTTGATTTCTGAAAATAGGATGGATCACAAATATAAAACTTGTAAAACACGAGAACCTTTCTTGAATGTTATTAGATATAGAATTGACATTTTAATAAGAATATACTTATTCAATCAATCCTAGTTTTTTGGCGCGCACTTCCCAACGTTGACGAGCAAATTTTTGAGGATCTGTCACCGCATCAGTTTCATCCACTATTTCAAAACCGAATAGTGTTTCAATTATATCCTCTAGCGTGACTAAGCCCATTACACCACCATACTCATCAACCACGATGGCTAAGTGCTCTTGCTTTTCATTGAGCGTTTCAAATACTTTTCTCAGCGTCATGGAGCCTGGTACAAAGGTGACTTCGCGGCTAATGCTTTGCAAGGTTTTGTCCTGACCCGATTCTAACAGATGTTGCAAGAGGTGATCTTTTAGCAACACCCCCGTTACCTCATCTTTGGTTTCTTTGTACAATGGAATCCGAGAGAAAGACCGCACATTATTTTTCTTATAAAATTCACCCAATGTGAGCGATTCCTCCGCCATGAGCATCACCGTGCGCGGCGTCATAACATCTTTAGCCACTAACTCATCAAATCGGAGTAGGTTTTTAATGAGCTTATGGTCATCTTCAGAAATGTCACCGCTTTCGCCAACCACGTCTACCATAGCACTAAAGTCTTGCTTGCTAAATACACTTTTCTTTTTGTCCTTTTTTAAGAAGCCTGTGATTTTGGTACTAATCCAAATAAAAGGGTAGAGTATTAAAGATAAAAATTTGAGCGAACGAGCCGTCATTGGGGCTAATGATTTCCAATTATTCGCACCAATGGTTTTGGGTATAATTTCTGATAAGAAGAGAATCGCCAAGGTCATCACCGTAGCCACGATGGATTCATACGAAAGTTCGAAACCGAGGATGTCAACTTTATGTTTTCCAAACACCTCACCGGCTTTGGCACCCACCCCAATTGCACCTACTGTGTGCGCAATGGTATTTAAAGTGAGGATGGCGGATAGTGGCCGATCAATATCTTTTTTAAGTTTGGCGAGTAGTTCGCCCGTGGGTGGGTCTTCTTTTTCTTTACGCTTAATGTAGGACGGTGTTACAGAAAGCAATACGGCTTCCCACACAGAACAGAGAAATGAAAAAATAATCGAGAGTAGAAAAAATCCAATTAAAACAGTCATAGTTAAAGCTCAAATATACAATGAGAATTTATGCTATCGCAACATTCGTTTGTTGTGAATCCATTCGCCCTCTGCTAAAATTCTACATTATAGACATCGCTTTTATTTCGGCGAATTCCCAAGGCTTGAAAAGCGCCTGACTCAGGGATTTCTTCGGCTAAATCAAACAGGGTGCAATCTGTAGGCAAGGACTCAAACACTAGGGTAAAGGAATACCAACCCGGTTTTTGAGCAAACTGCCATTGAGGGTAGTAGCACACATTTTCGGCATGAATCAATTTGCTTTTTTTGCCACTGTGCTGACAGGTTAAAAAAGTAGTCGGCCATATCCGATAACCATCACCTGCGCTTTGTGCCAAAAAATGACAATGCACAATTACCTGCGCCTGAGTTTCCACCTCGGTGGCTAGCTTGGCGGTGACGTCAATTTCTTGATCGATTTCTGGAAGTTCTATGGTTGCAGACATTCGGTTTTAAAATTAAAACAAAATTGAAGAAGTGTGAAAGGGGCGGCTTGTTTTTTTTATATTCGTATTCCTTCCCTAAAGCAATTAAAATAATGACTCTATACGAAAAACTACAAACCGTAACAAGCGAAGAAGATGTAAAAGATGCTTATATAGAAGCTTTAGGCTTAAAGGGCGTAAGAAAAAACCTGATAGACATACAAACCGACGAAGTATGGTTTGAGGCTAAAGACAAATTCAATCATAGTACATACAAAATGTTTACTCAATTGCTTCACTATGTACAAGCCGCAAGAAAAAAAGGTGAAGAAGTGCCACCCTTCCTATGTGTAATAGATACCAAAAAAGCCGCTATCATGCGCACGGAGGAAGCGCTAGATTTTTTGAAAACTAAAAAGATAAAGTGGGGCAACTCTGCCAGTAAGTATACGCAAGAAACCGTTGATGCCTTATCACCTTTTATAGGTACGCATACCGTATCGTTTAGAATAGAAACCCACGAAAAAGAATTTATTACCACTCTCAAAGGCGCTATTGACAAAGGCGAAATTATCCGTACTCAAATAACGCCCGATAACCTCAAGCAAGTATTTGATAGATGGATAGATATGATCGGGCGCGAAATACAAGACGTACCCGAAGACGATTACGCCCTACTATTTTTTGCTGATATAATGCACGATGGCCAAGTAGCTACCCACAGCAATTTACCCGCCGAGCTAATGCACAAAAACAACGAACCTGTTTTTAGCCTAGACGGTAAAGTGTACGAGCTAAACAGCAAGGAAGGCTACCGACGTTTTTGGGCTATATACCACAAGCCACCCAATAGCGAGTACCGCGATTATTTATTGGAGCGGCGCGATAGCCTTATACCGCTAGACGAGCGAAGCTTTAAAGGCGCTTACTATACGCCCTTAGCTGTGGTGGACAAAGCCTACGACAAGCTAAGCGAAACCCTAGGCAAAAACTGGCAAAAAAACTATGTAGTATGGGATATGTGCTGCGGCGTGGGCAACCTAGAGGTAAAACACAGCAACCACCGCAATATATATATGAGCACGCTAGACGAAGCGGATATAGATGTAATGAAAGCCACCAAAACCTGCGTAGCCGCCCATAGGTTCCAATATGATTACCTCAATGATGATATTACAGAAGATGGCAGCATAGACTACAGCCTTACCAACAAAGTGCCCCAAGGCCTGCGCGATGCCATAGCCGATGGCAAAAAATTATTAGTGTTGATTAATCCGCCGTATGCGGAATCGGGTGACACATTAGGACATGAAGCCAAAACCTCAGTAGCATCCACTAATTTATCAAATACGATGAATGAATATGGCTATGCAAAGCGGGAACTGTTTGTTCAGTTTCTTGTTAGAATATCTAGAGAAATACCTACAGCAACTATAGGTATGTTTAGTACCCTCAAGTATGTAAATTCTTCGAACTTTGAAAAATTTAGAGATTTATGGAATGCGAAATATTTAGGAGGTTTTGTTGTCCATAGTAAAGCATTTGACGGGCTAAAAGGAAACTTTCCAATTGGCTTTTTAGTTTGGAAAACTGATATTCTAAGTGAAAGAAAGTTTGGTTTTAATGAATTAAAAACGGAAGTTTTAAATAAAGAAGCTGAAGAGGTTGGAGAGAAAGTGTATTACACTGTACCAAAAGAGAATTTATTAAGTAAGTGGGTTAATAGACCCAAAGCCAATAAAATTGAAGTTGTACCATTGAAAAATGCAATTACGCCAGCTACAGCTAAAAAAGATTTAAGGGGTACGAAATGGGCTGATGATGCAATCGGCGTTTTGGTAATCAAAGGACCTGATATACAAAATGCTTCTACCCAATCCATCCTTTCTTCAGGCTATGGAAGTGCAGGTACGATATTTACTACAACAAGTAATCTGTGGCAAATTGCAACAATATATGCAGTAAGACGATTAGCAAAAGCCACTTGGCTCAACGACCGCGACCAATTCCTACAACCCACTGAGCCTTTAACCGAAGAATTTAAAACCGATTGTTTAATCTGGATGTTGTTTAATGGAAGCAACCTCACCGCCAGTGCCAACGAGCTAGAGTGGAACGATAAAACCTGGAGCATTGTCAATCATTTTATACCCTTTACCGAGCAAGAGGTCAATGCGCCCGCGCGTTTTGAGAGTGACTTTATGGTACAATACTTACAAGATAAAACTCTCAGCAAAGAGGCGCAGCAAGTAATAGAGCAGGGCAAGCTATTATGGCAAGCCTACTTTGCACATACCGATACCCACGGCGTGCGCGACGAGCTAAAGCTCAATCGCCCCGATGTAGGTTGGTACCAAATACGCAAAGCCATAGAAAAACGAAATGCCAGCGGTGATTATGTACCCGTATCATTCGATGATTTTAAAGAGGCATATGGCGAGCTGACCGATAAGCTTCAGCCTATGGTTTATGAGCTTGGTTTTTTGAAGGAATAAGATTGCACCGCTATTGGTGGAGGGGAAAAGAAAAAGGTGAAGAATTAAACTTGAGTGCGTAAACTGTATATGTAATGCTTTAATTATATTTAACTTTGGAAGAATGGCAGGAAAAGACCTACATAAAGATAAGTTCGATAAAGGAACAATTACTAAACTAGAAATTTTTGAAGATTACGCTCAAGCATGGTTACCTACTTTCATTATGCAAGGCGCTGATGAAATTCATATCTTCGATTTTTTTTCAGGCCCAGGTTACGACAAAAATGGCATCCCAGGCAGTCCAATTAGGCTATTGCAGAAAATTGAAGAACAACTTGGAAATATTCTTGTCAAAAAAACAAAGATTGTCCTACACCTCAACGAATATCAACCAGATCGAATTTCTCAGCCAAAATTTGATAAACTGCAAATAAATTGTAATGCCTTCTGCCAAACTCAAAAAAAGTTTAAATACTTTTTGACAATTAAATACTATAATAAAGATGCGGGTGAGTTATTCGATAATCTGTTGCCAACTATAAAAAAATATCCTTCATTAGTTTATCTAGATCAGAATGGTGTAAAATTTGTTTCGCACAAATATTTAAAACAATTGGAATCCTTAAAAGTTGTAGATTTTCTATATTTCATATCCTCTTCTTACTTTAAACGATTTAGTACGACTTCGGAATTTAAGAATGTACTAAAGTTAGACCAAGTGGAACTAGAAAATGCTAAATATGTAAATATGCATAGGCTAGTAGTTCAGAATTTAACTAAATGTCTCAGTCCAAATTCCAAACTCAAACTTTTCCCGTTTACCATAAAGAAGAAAGCAAACGTGTATGGCATTGTTTTCGGAGCAAAGCACTACGCAGCAGTAAATAAATTTTTGAATATCGCGTGGAAGCGAAATAGCGTAAATGGAGAAGCAAATTTTGATATAGATGAAGACGTTAAAAAAGAACAGTTGGATATTTTTGGAGCAAAAAAATTAAGTAAAATAGAAAAATTTGAAGAAGAGCTGAAAGATTTTTTAGTAGATAGAAAAAAAACTAATAGTAAAGAGGTATTACTATTTACTTTTGCTAAAGGTCATAAAGCAGAGCATGCAGCTAATTTACTCAGGCAATTAAAGAAAAAAGGCGATTTAAATTACGAGAGTAGAACACCGTTTTTAAATTATGAAAATGTATTTAAGAAGAAGAATATAATTGACTACACAATTAAACTTAAATAACATGGCACAATCAAGTATAGAATGGACAGAAATGACGTGGAATCCAACCACAGGGTGTAGCAAAATATCGCAGGGGTGCAAGTTTTGTTATGCCGAGGTAATGTCCAAAAGGCTACAGGCTATGGGCGTAGATAAATACAAAGACAACTTTAAGGTACGAACTCATGAGAGCGCCTTGCGAGTGCCTTACACATGGAAGCGATCTAAAATCGTATTTGTCAATTCAATGAGTGATCTTTTTCATCCCGAAGTACCCTTAGACTTTATTAAAAAAGTATTTCATGTTATGAATGATAATCCGCAGCATGTTTTTCAAGTATTGACTAAACGTGCAGAACGATTAAGTGAGGTGCATGACCAGCTCAAGTGGACGCACAATATTTGGATGGGTGTTTCAGTAGAAAATAAAGATGTAAAACACCGTATTCAACATTTGCGTAAAACAAATGCGAAGGTTAAGTTTCTATCGCTAGAACCATTGCTAGGACCTCTTAAAAGATTGAGCTTAAGTAAGATTGACTGGGTGATAGTAGGTGGCGAGAGTGGTCACACTCCAAGACCTATGAATCCAGATTGGGCTATAGATATTCAAGAACAATGTGAGGCAAAAGATGTTCGTTTCTTTTTTAAACAATGGGGCGGCAAAAACAAAAAGAAAGCAGGACGTTTATTGAACGGAAAATTTTATGACGAAATGCCCGAAATTGATTTGCAGCATAGTGTTTAGGAAATTTTAATCGCTGTTGCTGTTTCCGAAACACCTTATTTCCTCAAAGGAATGATGATCCCTTTAAACTGATAAAATATACTAAAGCAGAATATAAAAACGCAAATGATTTAAACGCAAGGGGTGTACTAATTCGAGATGGAATTCCGAAATCGATGTATGCGCGCATCCTAATTAAACACAAAAAGAAAAAAACGAAAAAATAAAAACAACACGAATAGCTATTGCCTAATTCCTATTGCCTAATGCCAAATCCCCAAAAACAAATATCTTTACACCTTGAACATAGAACAAACAAAACATGAATTACAGAATATCCTTTCAGGAACGAGCGGCAATAGCTATGATGCGCTTATCCAAACAGTTGCCCATTACCTTAGAGGCGGCACAAAAGCAAGCCCAATGGCTGAAGAAAAACACCAAAACAAACAAAAAGAAAAAGAGAGATTAGTAGCCTTTGCCCAATAAGAATTTAGCAATAGCCAAAATAGTAATGTAATGAAGTGGGGTGCTTATATAAAAGGCAGCGCCAATCGCCAAGACTTTTTAGAGCGTGCGCTTGAGTGGGTTAGCGAAGGCAACTTAGTAGATTATATGGCAAAGCACCGCCATGACAAGAATATCAAAGAACTCAAAACGTATTTTAATACCGTAATAGATTGGGTAAGTGGTGTGTTCAATGATGTAGAAAAAGAAATGTGCGGCTTGGAGTGGGGGCGTTTATACGAAACCTATCATAAAACTTCCTACAACCCGGGCAAAGTAAGCGAGCAAGTGCAAGCACTTTATGGCGATGCCTATATAAAAAACCGCAAAAGCATATTTGAGTTTGTACTAGGCGGTAGCGAAGATTATAAACTTCTTGACGTGCGTGTATTTGACGAAGCCACCAAGAAAAAAGTGTACAAAACACAAACAGACGCTGCCAAGAAAAAAGAAATAAGCAACTGTAGCCACTGCGCCATAGGGCACGATAGCAAAAAGAAAACGATCTATAGCCTAAAAGAAATGGACGCAGACCACGTAACCGCCTGGAGCAAAGGCGGCGCCACCGATATTAAAAACTGTGAACTGCTTTGTAAAAGCCATAATCGGGCGAAGGGGAATAAGTAGAATGTTTTTTAGTTAATATTTTTGTTTATAAATTTACGCTTTGTCAAATACCTATTTTCATACACAAGAAGCACGTCCCAATAAACTAAGCAAGGCGGTTATTTGTAAACGAGACGACGCTTGGCTCGGTGAAGCTTACTACTTTTGGTATGACGAAAGTGATGCAGACCATTGGGGAAATTCTTCAAAAAAAAGAACGGGTAAATATCAAGTTTATAAGGCTGAAATAGACAAATCTGACGTTTTAGATACTGTATTTAATGAAGATCATTATTTATTCTGGCTTAATCAAATTGAGAAAATTGCGAAGAATTTTATTAAGAAGACCCATATTAAACCTACATTAAAAGAGTTAAACGAATATATGGCGGAGAGAGGATTGCCTGATGAGATAACCGGAGTACAATTTCAAGATTTACATACAAATCCTGACTTTAATTTGGTGCAACCAATACAATATCAGTACAAAAAGGTAACATTTTCTTACAAAAAACGTATTCAAATTGCAGTGTATAATTACGATATTGTGACTACTTTTGCATTCCTCAAGCAGGAAAGCTGTATTTAAATAAAGCCTTATGTTAGATTTAAAGAAACTAGAAGAAAAATTAGACAAGGTTCTAAATTCTGAAACAACAGAAAGTTTGGAAAATTGGATAGGCCAAAAAAGGTCATTGTCCGATCAATCTTCACATAGTTATAACTCATTGCTTCAGCAATCTTTAGAATCTTTTCTAAGCCTTAGTCACACTACATTTGTATCTAACACAGAAACAGTAGTAGTAGCCACTGTTAAATCTATTGAACCTAAGGCAGTGGAAGATAATTCTATATCAGGAGACCCTGAGTTCAACTGGGCTGCTTAATTATTTAAAATGGAAACAGGAAATCAAGTTAATTTAACATTCCATGGGGTGGACTTTACTGAAATTCACATGAACTCTTATAAGCCTATGCATTTGGCTAAAGAAAGTGAGGTTAAACTTTCTTTTGAACCAAGGGTTCAATATGATAAGGAAAATCAAGCAAATTTTTTCATTGTAATTGATACTGTTTTATCTACTGAAAAACATTTTAAATTAGAGGTAAGGGCCATAGGCACATTTTCAATGAGTGCAGATATAAATGAAGCAATGAAAAAATCATTTATAAATACAAATGCACCTGCAATTATGTTTCCTTACATACGAGCTTTTATAAATACTTTAACTTCTAATTTTGGACAGAACGTAACAGGTCCAATCTTGTTACCTCCCCAATTTTTTAAAGGTGAATTAGAGGAAATTGAACAGCCTACACAGGATAATACTTCATCATAGCGATATTATGCTTATCTTTTCCTAAATAGGTACAAATTGCATCCACGCCTAAATATCAAGTCAACTATATCATATATTGATAAGAAAGCGTAGATACAATCTACGCTTAGAACAGAAAAATCAATATCTTCACTTTACTCTGGGACAGGTTCCCAAAGTGCCCGAGCTTACAAATAGTAAGTTTTATGGTTAATTCCAGTAGCCCGAGCGTAAGCTCGGGTTTATTATTTTTAGTACATCCAGCCATCATTCTTTTACTTTTAGTATATTCGTATCTCCAAGGCAAGGGGCAGGTACCCATGCCACCAGATAAAGCCAAACGCAAGTTTGGCTTTTGACTTTTAGGCAGGCGGCTTACTCATATAGGTTCCAAAACATAAACACACTGCGTATACTATTGCTAGCTTTACTTTTACATCGTTACAATTATCTCATGGGCAGAGCACACGTAGCCGTAGGCACACACGATTATAAATATCATTTTGGTAGCAAAGAATGCTTGCTAGATATGGTGCGCTTGCTTACAGCTAAGATGAAACAACATTTTGGCGATAGCCTTACGCTCACATCATATGATATAGAGCAAATAGCAGCAGCCGATGGCACCACTTACTTTGATCATGTTTCCCTACGTATCAAAGGCTTGGAGAGTGGTTATGAATTATTTATCTATCCTAATCATTGGCAGTATATGTTTGAGCATAAGTATTGGACCTCGCACGCTAGGCTGCACGATGCCTGCGGCACGGGCCTCTGGAAACCCAAAGACGAGTATATAGATGCTTGTATAAAAGACATAAATACTTGGATGCATGTAATGAACAGCCCTATGATATACCATGCAGGGCATTATGATGCTTTTACGGATGCCCTGGAGGAGCAAATACCATTTTACAAAGTAGTAGAAAATTTACAGAAAGAAGGCTACCGATTTGCCGAGCTTAAAGAAGGCAAGAAGCAAAACGATGTAAACTATCTTTACTTTTATCAGTATAGAACTATTCCCAACTAGGTGTAGGTACTATCTTAAAAAAACAAACATATATAGAATTATTTTTTAACTTTGATCCACAAGAGAGGAAGCAGTCTTTGATTGTTTACCTTGTGTAGCCACGCCTTGAGTGTGGCAATTTTTTGTTTATGGATATGTTGTGATAATTTTCGATATAGGCTTCGTTCTTTTTCCAAAGTGCATAGATAGTCGTCTGAAATTTTTTCTGGACAGCGACATAACTTTTCATTTTTTATTGTGTTTTCTAAGTTTCTACGATTTGCACAGTAGAGAGAATAAATGATTTTTTATTATATTCGATTCTGAATTTGAATACCCCAAACATGAAAAAACTTTTAATCATAGCACTTTTATTTGTGAGTACGATTACCCATGCTCAATTTAGTATTGATATGGGTGCTAGCGTTATTGCTAGTAATACCTTACGTCAGAATTTCACTTATGAAGATATTAATTTTGGGACTCGGTACGAATATAGTGAAATGAAAACGTTAGGATTAGGAATATTAGTATATCCTAGATTTTTTATAACAGAGGTGGGTTCTATGGCTATTGGTATTGGAAGCCCCTCAAATCTTGCCATAGATGCTAATTTTAAAAGTTTGGGATTGATTGACGCCAACCTTACGTTAGACTTAGTGGGCGGAGGGCTGAATATTCTGAATGAGGCTGACAACTTCGGTTATTACGTAGGCATCGGCTATGGCATTACCTTTTTAATTGAGAATACTCCTAACAAATATGGCTCTAGTTTTGAAAAAAGTGCTTTGTACAACGATATTGAAATAGTTGAATACAGCGGAAGTGAAAAAGAATATAATAGTTTTCATAATGGCATGACGAAAAGTTTATTTGTTCATGCCGGCATAGGAGGGCTTCCAATCTTAGGCTCTAATATTGGATTAAGAATAGGCTATAAGCCCTGCTTTGGAAATAATTGCCTGAGCTATTTAACGACATCTGCCTTCGTAACCATATTTGATTAATACTTAATGTTATTCTAACGGTTGGTGTTTGAGCGGCCACCGCTAAAGGTTGGTAAACTTTGCCCCGCCATAGCGGGGGAGCGACACCAACTGCCTCAGTATTCGTTGGTGAAAACAACAGCGAAGGCCAATTACAAAAAATGAGCCCCGAAAGATTGAAGGCTTTGAATGAATGGATTGAACAAAATGGAAAGGGGGTTTAGTTTTTAGTTGAATTTGCTTTAATTATTGAGGCAACAATCGGTAAGGGTTGGTAAGTGATTTTAAACCAAACCGTTTTAGTAATGCGTTTTCATTTTTAATATCAATGTTTTCTTTTTCAATGATGGATTTTACAACAGGTTGTTTTAAGCCAGGAATGCGTGTTTTGAAAAATGGCCATAGGTTATCACGGCTATATACTTCGTCAATATTAGGGAAACCTACAATTAATTTATAATTATCTGCTTGTGCTTTAAAAGCATCAGAATAGCTAAAGTACCAATGACCGTCCTTGCACTCCAAAGTGCCCACTAGTAAATCATTTAGCATAAGCAAAAAATGATTCTTCTCTGCATTAGGTAAAATAAGAGCTAAGTCCTCATCGCTACGACTGAATAGCTTTTTAATTATTGATTTTATTGACATAGTGTTCTTACGTGATTGAATCTTAAAGTTAGTATTAATTCTATAATCTCCTGACGTTCTGATATATAAAATCTTGCAAAATTGTCCCTTATGTGCTGAATAACAATATTTTCTATTTCTAATGATGCCATAGGTTTTATTAGTTCTTTACATTGATACTTATTCAGAATGTGTTCTAGCAAATCAAAATGATTACAACTTGTATCTTTTTCAAAACTAATTCTAGGCTGCGCTTCCATTGTATATTTCTCAATTCTTCTGCTACCTTGATTTTTTCTAATGTCTAGTAAATGCTTGATCTTTTCATCATTAAAGTTCCACATGAGGCCTCGGGCAGAATCATAAATTGGCGAGAGTTGGGGTTTAAAACTTGCATTTTTATTTACACTATCAAGGACGCCCCAATTGTAAAAATGCCTATCATTATTTCCAACAATTGTATCAAAAGCAATCATTTTGATTAGACCATTGAGTATCAAATTATGTTCTTTAGGATAAATAGAATGGATTGCTTCATCCAAAAATTCAATAGTGAATAAATCACGTGCATCTTGCTTGTTATTTGCAATGGCACGCGCCATTTGCTCATCATTCAGATAATCTCCGCAAATTTCGGCACCATGTACCAGTCTTAAATTTTTACTTGTGAAAATTTTAGACAGAAAACGCAGTTGCTTGTTTATGAAAAGCATTTTGGTTTGATTCATGTGTACACCAATAATTTCGCCTATTTGGTTTATCATAAATTCAATAAGTGATTCATGTGGATACCATTTTTCCGCAGATTTGGCCATGTACTTTTTCCAAGACTTTTTATTTTTCTTCTTGCCAATAAAACCTTTTTCAAAAAAGTAGGCTTTTATTAATTGTTTGGGCGCGTCGCCATCCATTAATTGAGGCAGCACATAGTAATGCTTTTCAGGAAGAGTTTTTATTTTACTTTTATTTAATAAACGACCTGATATTTTAGAAGATTTCTCAACCCTCAGTTTTGTATCTACTCTTTTTTTTAGTCATTATTTTTTCGTTATAATTTTCTATGCTGGAACTATCTTAAAAATATATTAATTCAGTTCAAGGCTTGTAAATAATTCAAAGAAATTTTTAAACAGAAACAACAAGCGCATTAGCCAGAAAAACCTAAGCCTCATTTGCCAACACGCCTGGTGCACGCCCAACGATATTTTTGAATATGACGATAAGCAAAACCTTTTGGAGGAAAATCATCCTTTGCTAAATCTAAGAGCGCAGGCAACGAATAATCTTTTTGAGCAATTACAAAAAATGAGCCCCGAAAGATTGAAAGCTTTGAATGAATGGATTGAACAAAATGGGAAGGGAGATTCCTTGAGAGAAGAGAGTTAAAAATTTAGAGTGCTGTCTGTTTGCTATTTCTTTTTTGAGTAACTAGAAACGGCTGAGCCAAACGCTAGTATTTATTAATATATTTGAATCTTATGCAATTGCCTTATCCATTAAGCTTTTATTACGAGCGTGAAGAGTATGAGTTGTTGATGAAGCAAATTGATGCTTATAAAAAAGAGGGGATTAGGATAACATTTTATGCCGCCGCCCTAAGAATTACCCTTACCCAAACTGATTTGTACCGCGGTCAGATACTCTCGAAAAAGGAATTGCTCACACTAGGGGAAACTTTGTTTCAAGGCCTAGACGAAGAGAAGCAATTTGTTGTCAAAGAATATAAACCTAGCTAATCGTTCTGTGATTTTTTTTTTAGCCATGTAGATAAATTACTGTGAATATTGCGCAAACCTAGCGATGCTGATCGACTAATATGGTGTTCCCGTCAGGGTCCGTAATCATAAAACTAGCAGGTCCCTTTGTGTTTTCTTTCGTTTCGCTTATAAAATCAATTCCTTTCTCTTTGAGTTTTTCTTGAAGTTCACGCACATCGGTAAAGTCGTCTAGGTTTTTTGCATCGCTATCCCAACCCGGATTAAAGGTGAGAATAGTATTGGGGAACATTCCTTGAAAAAGCCCTATAAGCGTATCACCATTTTTCATAATGAGATAGTTTTGTTCCATAGTACCACCAAAAGATTCGAAACCTAATTTTTCATAAAATGTTTTTGAAGTAGCTAAATCTTTTACGGCAAGGCTTACTGAAAAGGCTCCTAGTTTCATATAATTTTATTTTAGGTAAATGTAATAATCTTAAAAGTTAAGGGCTAAGACTGAGAAACATTAGCTCATTGGTTTATTGAATAAGCAGTTTAGAAGTAAATAGCGATCCATCTTGCAAATATCCTAAAATGTGATAGGTGCCCATTGATACGTTTTTTGGCAATTTTATTTCGTTACCCACTCGCTCAAAATTTAATAGACTACCTACTTGGTCGTAAATTTTTAACTGAAAAATCTTTTTATTTTTTGGCGGTTGAATTTTGAAATGACCTGTATTTGGATTGGGGAAGATGTTTATACGGTGCATAGTCTGTTTTAGATACGAGGTAGAATTTGGACTGCCAACTAGACATTGATTTACTTCTTCGGATTCGTATAGCTCACCAATCTCAGCAGGAGTTAGTACTCTATCATAAAATCTAAAGTCGTCAACGTCAGCATGAACCAGAGCATTATTATTGAAGGTGAAATTACTTTTGCCAATAAAAGCAGAATCTTTGTTGACAGCGCATGGCGTACTTAACATGGTGCCACCGCCCCAAACTTGATTGTCTTTGTACAAAGTAACATTGCTCCCGGATAAAGTGACTACAATATGAAACCAAGTATTGAGAGGCGAAGTGGAAGTGGCTGGCGCTCTATTGCCAACGCCACCATTTGTGCAATCGTGCGTTGTGAAGTGCGGAATGTTATTTGTGGCTTGCCCTAAACCCAAAAACACATTTTCTGCATTTGTTCCATTTCCAAAACCCCAAAGGTGAGGCCAAGAGCCCACGGTTTTTATATTGATCCAACCACTAAAAGTAAAATCACCTGTTAACCAATTGTCAGAAGGTAATTGGATGAAATCGTCAATACCATCAAGGCTAATAGCGCCATTCGGATTATTGGCTCGATCCATAGCGCTTGCGGCTCCATTCATAAGGATGCCATGCTTTGTACCTGCTGCATCCTGAGCATCTCCGTTGAGGCAGTAGCGAGCTATAAGGCCTTGATTTAATGTTTGTGCATTCGTCTGAGAAGTTGACATTGCAATAGCAAGCAATAGAATAAGGGGATAAATTTTTTTCATGAAGAAAATATTAAGTCATAAAAATACGTTCAAAATAAGATACAATCTATACTTAATAGTATTACCGAAATAAAATCTAAATGGCATGGTAGAAAAATTACTGAAAATTTGAGCGTAATTTATACTTATAAACTATCAATCGACATCAGACGATATGCTAGGAAAACTATATGATACATTAGATTTTAAAGGTGACATTGCAAATGACTTACTGTATATTGCCTAAAAAGAACTATTGAACAGACTCCATAACTAAATCTAACAGCACATCTATCTCTGATAGGTTGGTATCGTCTGTAGAGGGTTCTGCAATATGCACAATTACTAGGTCTTTGTCAGGGAAAATAAACACACGCTGTCCACCATGACCATTAGCGTAGTAGCCAGTATATTTTTCGTTGATCCACCAGTGATAGCCAAATTTGCCATCGAAGCCGTCTTCATAGTAATTGGTAGATCTTTGTAGCCAGTCTATCGGTAGTAATTGTTCGCCATTCCATTGACCGTTTTGCAAACAAAACTGTCCGAATTTTAAAAGATCCCTAGGATATAAATAAAGGTCAAAAGCGGGATTCACTTTTTGGTCATTATGTTTTATCCAATGATAGCTTGTAATACCCAGAGGGTCCAATAGGGCAGTTTTTGTATAATTTTCAAAGGATTTACTGGCGCGCTTAGCTATCACACCACCAATAATATTGGCACTGCCATTATTGTAAAGGTGTTTTTCTCCAGGCTGGGATACTAAATCAACACCCAAACTGGTGGTAATGGAATTATCAGGAAGTACAGAATTTACCGCATAGAAAGGGTCTTCTAATCCTGTGGTCATGCGTAGGCAGTGTTCAATTGTAATTTCTCTTTTGTCGAGTTGGTCATCAAAGTTTTCAGGAATGATGGTGAAGACTTTTTCCTGAAGTGTACTGTCTAGTAAATTGTCGGCAACGGCTAAGCCGGTGATAACGGAGGTAATACTTTTAGTAACTGATTTTATATTTTGTAGTTGATCTCGGTCGCCTTTGTCCTTGCAATAGGCTTCGTAAACTAGTTTATTGTTTCTAACAATCAGTAGCCCTTTAGAATTTAGGAGATTGGATTCTGAGAAAAAGTAGTCTGTTGCTTTTGCTAATTTATTCTGATTCATTCCTTCAGCTGTAGGCTTACTGATTTGCCAATTGTCGCTCAGCTGCTCAGCTTGCGTGTTGACAGGAATTTTGATAGAAGATTTTTTGATACAAGAAGATTGTATCAAAATAAAAGCTAGAAAAATCAATAGTTTATTTCTCATTCGGAAAATTAAATTGCAGACCAATGATAAATGAATTTGTTATGCTTTTCAGTACTTTATTATTTTGATATCGGAATGAGTTGAATGCATATCCTAATTCAACTGTTTTCTTTTTTGATAGTTCGTGACTTATACTAATTTGTAAATCCAAGGCACGAAAATTAGCGAGGGTAGCTACTTGTAAATTGTTATGATGAAACGTTTGAGTGTATTCTTGTTTTAAGTCATAGAGTGGTTCATCTGGAGTGCTAGTGTAGAGTCCAATTAGCGGGATAGCAAAATTGGCAGCGATTCTATTTTTTTTAGTGATGGGATACGATAAGCGATTGAACACACCTAAGCTATATTGTGTAAACCAAAATGGGTGTCCATAATCAAGGGAATAAAGGTTTTTTTGATAGCGCGCTTTGGCGGTAGGTCCTACCTGCCAAAACGATTTTACAGGCAATAAATAAGCTATATGTCCTGAACCATCTAGTTGAAATAGTTCATTATTAAATTGATTCCAGCTGCTAATAGAGGCACTCATAGTACCTGATAATACTAGAGTTCTATTGTTAGGGAGCGGTCTATCATAGTTTGCTAGAATGCCAAATTTGTAACCTTGGTATACGGCAGAACTAATTAGGTTTTCTTGTTGTTGCAAAAGTCCATTTGCTAAGCTCAGTCTGAATTGTTGCCCCAAAATTGTCTGGGCACTCATAAAAAAAAGTAAGCTTGTAAGGATAGTTTTCATTTTAGTGCGCTGAGGCTTATTTTTTAATGTTAGCTTTTAGAGGATTGTTTACTCATGCAAAGATAAGATTAAGTAATATTGAATATCAATACTGTAATTGAAGATTAATCGATTAAAAAGTAGAAATTTGTAATATGCTAGGAAAACTATATGATACTAAAAATTTGAAGGGTGACATCACGGGTGGTTTAGTAGCAGGTGTTGTTGCCTTGCCCTTGGCGCTAGCTTTTGGAGTACAGTCTGGTATGGGTGCTGCGGCAGGTTTATACGGTGCCATTGCGGTAGGGATATTTGCGGCCATTTTTGGCGGTACGCCCACACAGGCCAGTGGCCCTACGGGTCCTATGACGGTTGTCTCGGCGGCTTTGGTTGCGGGAGCAGTGCAACTAACCGGTAGTTTAGAAAGTGCTATGGGTATAATCTTATTAGCGTTTTGCTTGGGTGGTGTGATTCAAATTATATTCGGCTTTTTAAATATCGCGGGTTATGTAAAATATTTTCCTTATCCGGTCATCTCAGGTTTTATGAGTGGGGTGGGTTTAATTATTATTATCCTTCAAATATTTCCTTTCGTTGGTTTGTCTTCGGCAAAGTCTACAGTTAAAGTGATGCAAGATTTGCCACGCTTGTTCGGCGAGGCTAATTTATATGCCTTGGCATTAGGTGTGCTAACGGTTTTAATTTATTTACTTTTTCCTTATGTCTCAAAAAAAATACCCAATGCATTAGTAGCCTTAGTCGGTGCGACTTTGGTGGCTTATTTTTTAAAATGGGATGTGCCCGTTATCGGAGAAATTCCTTCAGACTTACCGAGTATTAAAGTCGCTAGTTTTTTGAATGTTGATCCCGCTGCCTACTCTTTAATTTTAGAATATGCTGTGGTGCTGGCGGTGCTAGGGAGTATTGATTCTTTATTGACCTCAGTAATTGCCGATAATATGACCAAGACAAAACACAATAGTAATCGTGAGTTAATCGGGCAGGGGATTGGTAATATGTTAGCAGGGATTGTTGGTGGAATTCCAGGAGCTGGCGCTACGAAAGGAACGGTGGTTAATATTAATTCGGGCGGACGCACCCGAGTTTCGGGCGCGTTTCATGGTTTGATTTTATTGGCGGTTTTACTCGGATTAGGTTCTTTAGCGGCTCACATTCCTCTAGCTGTTTTAGCAGGATTACTCATTCCAATTGCCTTTAAAATTATTGATTTTAAGGGATTAAAACATTTACTCAAAGTTCCAAAAGCCGACGCTGCTGTTTTAATAATTGTATTACTAATTACCACTTTCGGAAGTTTGATACAAGCAGTTGGCGTGGGTATTGCCTTGGCGTCTTTACTCTTTATGAAAAAAGCAAGCGACCTGGGCGAGAAAAAAATGGAGACCGGTTCTATTTCGGATTTGGATGAGTTTACACCTTGGCAAGATGAGCTAGACTTTTATGAACGCTTTAAAGACAAGGTATATATCAAACATTTGTATGGGCCCTTATTTTTTGGATACACTTCCTTTTTTAAAGACGAAGTAAAAAAACTGTCCCCCGATATAAAGGCACTGATCATCCGTATGGATCGTGTGCCATACATTGACCAATCAGGCTTGTATGCACTTGAAGATGTGATTTACGACTTACGAAAGCTCAACGTAGAAGTCATACTTACCAAAGTGCAGGAACAACCCTTAGACTTGATGCGATCCATTGATTTAGTAGATGACCTAGTTCCCGAAGAAGACATTTATGAAACGGTAGAAGAAGCGTTTGTTTATTTGAGAGGGAAATTAGCGTAGGGCCAATAATCCCTTAGTCTTTTTTTTTCAACACGTTTCCTCTGGGCTGGTTGCTTTCATGAATAGCTATTTCGGTATGTAAAAATTCGGCCGCTTCTGCAGAGTCTTTAACTTTGTTAGCGCTGCGTTTGAGCATTTCTATTTCAAATTCTTCTAAAGCACTTTTTCGAATTCCTTGTTCGCGCCAATTAGATTTCGGGCGGCAATTCAGTGAAATAATTCTGGCTAGCGATAGAGCATCTAATAAAGCTTGATTCGCACCCTGACCTTTAAAGGGACTCATGGGGTGGGCTGCATCACCTAGTAAGGTAACATTTTTAGCATCTTGCAATTGTTTGACTTGTAACAGTGCGCGATCATAAACAGGATAGCCCGTTATCAATTCCTCGGGAGTCGCCGATAAGATTTCAGGAATAGGTGTATGCCAAGGCAACCGTTTCAACGCTTCTTTTTTTAAAGACTTTGGTCCTTGCCTACTTAGTTTTTTTGCCGCTGTTTCTGTCAAAGGAAAACTTAGTTGCCACATAACAGAATTTTGGTCATAAGGCATTATATAGATTCGCTCGTTCCCATTGGCTGTTTGAAATACAGTGGCACCATCGAGTAACTCATGATGTTTAGTTTCTAGGTCGTTCAGTTTACAAATCCCTAAAATGACAATACAATTTAAATACCGAAGCGGCATTGTATTTTCACCAAGAATGTGGTTCCGAACTGTGCTTCGAATTCCATCGGCGCCTACTACAAGGTCAGCAATTTTAGTTTTTATTTGTCCGTTTACTTCAAACTGAAGTTCTACAGATTCATCTGTCTTGTTTTTGATGGCAACTAATTTATGTCCCCATTGTATGCCATCGTTTTTGCCGAGCTGTTGCAGCAAGGCCCGGCGCAAGGATTGGCGTGCTATATGAATATTGGTTCGCTTGGGTATTTTTTTTTCTTTATTTGAAGGCCATTTCCGCATGCCCCATTCACCTACTACCGTTCCCTCAGGAGTATGTACCAAGTGACGGTTAGAAACAATTCCTTCGTCTAGGTTTTTAATCCCAAAGCTTTCCAAGGCTTTACTAGCTTGCTGCAAAGTGAGTCCATAGCCTTGAGAACGTTCTTCGAAACTATTGTCTCGCTCATAAAGTATGAAAGGGATTCCTCTGTGTAGACAAGCCACCGCAAGGGCTACGCCGCCTATGCCCGCTCCAATAATGGCTAGGCGAGGGTAATTGACGGAGTCAGGTGGCAGTGATTTTTCAGCCATTTGTAAACCGGAACCTTTACAAACGGAGCATAGAATAAGCGTGCCTTTTGGTCGGATGGGAGCTTTGCCTTTTCCATTATTTTTCTCAAAATCTGCTTGCTCCTTTTGGAAGGCTAAGCGAACTTTTTTTCTAAGCCGTTGCCTTTTTTTACCACGTCCTTTGCATTCGGTGCATGGTTTCCAATTTTGGTGTGGTGTTGGCTGGTTCAAAGAAGTAACTTATTTACCGTGTAAGTTAATGATATTTAATAGGAAAACGGAGTTACAGTAATTTTCGATTATTTTTCTAGGTCTTCGTCAAGAATTCAGATGTGATATTTTGCTAGGCAAAAATTTATTTATTATCCGACTTTATTAAATATTTTCTTGGAAACATTATTTTTTCGGCTTTCATATACTTAGCTTCATAAAAAAATAGCGAATTTATTTCTTTAATTTCTACTTTTCTATAGCTTCCCGGATAATGAAAATAATGCAATCTGATTTTAAGCTTCATGGTACTATCTGTTGCAGAATTTAAGAAATAATGCCAACTTTCTTTCGTTATGTAGAAATCATTATTGTTCGGATTCTCCGACACTTGCTTTGCTAATTCTTTTTTTAAACTCCAAGAGTCGTCCACAATTCCTGCCCTAGAAAAATAGCCCACTTTCGCATAGTTCATTTTATAGATAATAGGTATTTGACTTTCTAAACTTTTCGTAAGCAGCTGGTATCTCTTCTCTTTAGGATCTTTGATTTTTTTGATCACCTTTAAATTGCAATCATAGAAATAAATAGTTGAATTCCTCCTTAGAGCTAAGCCGATTTTTTTGCCTCTGCTTCTTACAATCGTCTCAATATCCTGCTTTTCAAATCGATTCGGTAGAAATGAGCCTAAGTTTTTTTCGTTTTTTAAAAATAGTATTTTATCTTCAGCAAGGTATCCTATAAGTAATGTGTTTACTTTTTCTTCTCTGTTATTATAAAAATCCATAGTCCTCATCCTTTTATATCGAAGCGAAAGTCGAATCGTATCTTTCTTTTGAAAGTTGATTAAAATAGATTTTTCATTATTGGTAAATAAGTAGTAGTAGTCTTCTTCAATCTTGATTTTGGATTTAAATCTTCCGAAAGAAGGGAAGTGCTCTCCGGTTTTAAGATTATAAATCACTTTGCCATCAAACTCAGCATAAGTGAAGTCTTCTAAAACAGAGAGTCTTTTAAACTGCGGCTTTACCACCTCGGTTAGTGAACTATCTATAATGCCCCATAGTTTTTCATACTTGAACGGGATGTACTTTCTCAAATTTTGAGCGTTAGTAGCATTACAAGCCAGTAGAAAGATAAGTACGATATAGTTTTTCATTGTTAATTATTAAGTCTTTACCTAATGGAAATTCAGGAGAGTAGAAGATAGGCTTTATGGACACTACAAATTTAAACTTTTATAATTACTTATGCAACGCAAAGTAAACGGAAGAAATAGGCCTCACACGCTTCAGTTTTCTTTTCCTACCCTCACTTATCCCCATTTCTTAATTAATAATTCTTTGAGTTCCTAATAGCGTATTATCTTTGAATGACCTTTGGATGTTTCTGGCCCGTTAGCCACAAACTTATTGGTCATAAATCGTATCAACATGGCTAAACATATATTCATCACCGGAGGAGTAACCTCATCATTAGGAAAAGGAATTTTAGGTGCTTCGCTAGCAAAACTTTTGCAGGCAAGAGGCTATAAAGTAACTATACAAAAATTTGATCCTTACATTAACGTAGATCCTGGAACGCTGAATCCCTACGAGCATGGCGAATGCTTTGTAACTGATGATGGCGCTGAAACGGACTTGGATTTGGGTCACTATGAGCGTTTTTTAAATATTAAAACGAGCCAAGCAAATAATGTTACCACGGGGCGTGTGTATCAAACCGTGATCAATCGTGAGCGTGAGGGTGGCTATCTAGGTAAAACAGTTCAGGTGATTCCGCACATTACCGATGAAATCAAGCGTCGTATGACCTTACTCGGTAAGAGTGATGAATATGATATTATTCTTACGGAGATAGGTGGTACAGTGGGCGATATTGAGAGTTTGCCCTATTTAGAGGCGATTCGTCAATTGCAGTGGGAGCTCAGCGAAGAGGAATGTATTGTGTTGCATTTAACTTTGATACCGTATTTAAAAGCAGCTAAAGAACTCAAAACAAAACCCACGCAGCACTCAGTCAAACAAATGGCAGAAATTGGATTGCTACCCGACGTAATCGTATGTCGAACCGAGCATCCGCTTTATAGTGACCTCAAACGTAAAATAGCTTTATTCTGTAACGTAAAAGCCGACTCAGTGATTGAGGCGGCTGATGCAGAATCTATTTATGACGTACCCTTAAATATGATGCGAGAAAACCTAGATGAAATTTGCCTCGATAAATTGAAACTAGACTATGGTAAAGAGCCAAAAATGGAAAAGTGGAATGACTTTTTGAAGAAATTAAAAAATCCAAACTCAACGGTAGAGATCGGATTGGTTGGAAAGTATGTTGAATTGCAAGATGCTTATAAATCAATTTTAGAATCGTTTATTCATGCGGGAGCGCACAACGAAGTGAAAGTTAATGTGCATTACATTCACTCTGAGCATTTAAACGAAAAAACAGTAAAAGAGGAGCTAGGACATCTTGATGGGATTTTGGTAGCTCCTGGTTTTGGTAGCCGAGGCATTCAAGGGAAAGTAGACGCCATACAATATGTGAGGGAAAATAATATTCCTTTCTTTGGAATCTGTCTAGGAATGCAATGCGCGGTGGTTGAGTATGCTCGTAATGTGCTAGGGTATGAAAATGCCAATAGTGCTGAAATGCAAGATGATTTGGATCACCCGGTCATTGACATGATGGAGGAACAAAAAACAATTACTAAAATGGGTGGCACTATGCGACTCGGTTCTTATGAGTGTGAGTTGACTTCAGATTCTAAGATTAGTGAGATATATGGCGGCAGAAAATTTATTAATGAGCGTCACCGCCATCGGTATGAATTTAATAATGATTATCTAAAAGAGTTTGAAGCTTCGGGTATGAAAGCCATTGGTAAAAATCCACAGTCGCAACTGGTTGAGATAATTGAAATTCCTGAACACAATTATTTTGTGGCTTCGCAATTTCATCCGGAGTATAAGTCCACAGTGGAAAATCCTCATCCACTGTTTAGTGCATTTATCAAAGCAGCCAACGAGTTTGCAATTAGTAAAAAATCAGGAGATAGCGTGAAGGCTGAGGTTAACTAGCGAGGCCTTTCTTGTTGCTTTCTTTTCATGAGGTTTAATTTATGAAATGCCCAAAACTGTAGTCTGCTATTGTACACACCGTTTCCTACAAATTGTGTTTGATTGCCTATCTCAAATGTCCAGCTTTTATTTAGTTGATAACCTAAGGTGTAATGCACCCATAATCTATCAAAATGTTGAGGTCCTTCTATGTTCCAAAATACTTCATTCAGTAAAGCGAGGTAAAATGTTTTCTCGCTGATGCGTTTTTTATTTAAGGCAAGTTTTGTTTGTAAAAAATAACGGAATCGAAAGTTTACATCTTGGTCTTCAATAAATCTATTTTCTAAACGATATCGATGCTGAAAATAAAATCGTTTATAGTTTGACTTGCTTACATATTGCTCATAAATTCTAAATTCATTAAAATCAAACTTTTCATCAGTGTCACCAATGTAGGCGTCAGTATAAAAATAATCAAAACCAAATCCGAGAGAATGATTCCCTTTTTTATCTAATTTGTAATTCGCCCCAACGCGCCCTAAAAATTGATCCAAATCGCCTATAATATTATGAAAACGGAATTGGGTATTCGCCTGTACGTTCCAACGTTTGTGGACTTTATAAGTTCCTAAGTAAGAATACCAGCTTCCTAGATTACTCGCTTGCGAAAAAGAGTAAAAACTACCAGAAAGGAAAAATAGTACAAAGAGTAATTTTTTCATTCGCCCAAAAGTACTATTTCGTTTTGGCAACCACCAAATATCGAAAGGCCCATTTCCACAGGATGTCAAAATTGTAAATGTTGGCTGTTCTCATTAATTCGTTCAATTCTTTTTTGTGAAAACCTCTTGCTACGGATAAGGGGGCATCGTTTTTTACTAAGTATGATTTAGAAAAAAGCTGCGTAAGTAATTTAATAGAAGAATAAGCTAGCGGGTGCCTTTGCAAATCATTGATGATAAATCCGTTGCGAGTATTAGCCTGAAGCCATTTGAATTGCTCAATCAATTGTTCATTTGTAAAGTGATGACAAAATAATGAACTGAAAATAATATCTGGTTTTTTATCCAACTTCAAAAGTCGGTAGTCGCTGCATATAAAGTCAATAGAAGGGTAAGTCTCTTTTGCAAAATTTATACAAGTTTCTTTTAAATCTACACCAGTGAATTTAATATTCCCTTTTAGTTTTTTTTGCAAGTAGGCTAGGTTATCGCCGCCGCCACAGCCAATTTCTACGATATAAATTTCTTCAGTTGTGTTAGGTAAAAGCTTTTTGATTCCATCCAGTGTAATGCTATGCCCGCCTAATAAGGTGTTGATGGTATTCAGCTCTTTAAGATTTTGTTTGATATCTTCAAACGGAATATTGTCGTGGTCGAGAAGTTCTTTTTTGTATGATCTTTTTTTTAGCACGCCAATGTTGTAATCTAAATTCTAATCTTTAACTACTTAAAATAGCGCTTTCAATTGTAAGTCCAGGGCCGAATCCTGCAGCGAACACTTTTTGTCCTTTTGCTGAAATATTCTTTCTCATTTCTTTCAGAATATAGAAAATAGTAACCGAGCTCATATTTCCGTATTGTCTTAAAATTTCATAAGAAACTTCTAAATCATTCTCGGCTAAATCTAGTGCGTTCTCAAACTCTTGTAAAATTTTTTTGCCACCTGGGTGGATCGCCCAATGGGCAATTTCGTAAGGGTGTTCAATAGCATTGTGTAACAGAGGTTCGATATGCTCTCCTAAAATAGTTGGGATATAGCTACTTAAGGTCATTTGAAAACCTGTAGGGCCAATGTGCCAAGCCATATCCTTTTTACCATTCAAAGCGACTTCAGTATAGAAAGATTCTAATTTAAACAAGCTATTATCTTCTTCATTGTTAACCAATATCGCAGCAGCGCCATCTGCAAAGAGTAGGGTAGAAGCCACATTGTCCATCGTAAATTTATTTTGAAAATGGAGTGTACAAAGTTCTACGTCTACGATCAGGACTTGCGCGTTTTCTTTTTCTGCACAAATAGCCTTCGCCATTTTTAATGCGTGAAATCCAGCATAACAGCCCATAAAGTTTACACTCAGTCTCGTGATATTGGTTGGGAGTTTTAATTGCTCTAGCAATGTAATTTCTAAGCCGGGTGCTGCCAATCCTGTGCAACTTACTGTAATAAGATGCGTAACGGTTTGCAAAGCGGCCTCGTCCATAATAGATCGGATGGCTTCTTCGCACATAGTAGGAGCCACATCATAGAAAATTTTCATTCTATCAGTTGTTGAGGCTTCTTCCGTTTTGCTTTTAAGTAAAATAGGTTCTCCGTTGGAATGAGTGAAATCTCTAATGGCAGAGTAGCGCTGGTCAATCCAAGAATTGTCATACATGCGATTAACTCGTGCCTGAAACTCTTCGGGGATATCATATTGTTGTATGGCAAACTCTTTTATATCACTTTGTTTGTGACAAAATGGAGCGTTTGCAGTTCCTATTTTATTGATATAAGCCAAATGAATGAATACTAAAATGAATTAAACAGCGAAAGTAGTCTTTAGACGAAGCTTGAAACGCTTTCTTGCATTTTAAATTAAATTTTGCAAATTCTGTTGCTAAAACCGATGATGAATAAACTACTTTAGGTGTTGTTTTAATGAATATACGCTCACTTTTTGCTTTAGTTTTTTTTGGCACTTTAGTTGGTGCTAGTTCATGCACAAATAAGAAGTCTGAAAAATCTTATTATTACTGGCGGAGTAGCTATGCCTTGGATAAAACTGAGCAGGAAGCATTGGGAAAAACAAAAAAGCTCTACCTCAAAGTATGCGATGTTAGACTCGATAATAATGATAATCCTGAACCGATAGCCGTTATGCTTTGGAAAAATGATCCCATAACACGGATTCAATATACTCCTGTAGTTTTTATAGATAAGGACATCTTTATTTCCCATCAGGATAATGTGAAACTAGGAAAACTTTCAAATTTGGCTAAGAATATCCTTTCATTAATTACAAGTTCATGGTCGCACAATCAATTGTCTTTTGACGAGATTCAAATTGATTGTGATTGGACGCCAAAATCCAAAAAGGGATATTTTATTTTTTTAAAGGAACTTAAAAGGCAGAGTGCGAAAAAAGTGACAGCCACCTTACGCTTAGACCAGATTAAAAATTATAAAATTACAGGTGTACCTCCTGTAGACGAAGGGGTTGTTATGGCCTATAATATGGGCAATATCTCGAACCCGAAGGCAAAAAATTCTATATTGTCAATGAAGGTTTTAAAACGGTATATACATTCTAATTCTTCCTTTCCGCTACCTTCAAAGTTGGCACTTCCTATTTTCTCTTGGAAATTGCTCTATCGAGAAGGTCAGTTCAAAGGTATTGTTAGCCGATTATCAGATTCTGTATTGAACTTTAATTTTAGCACCGCTGATTCTATCTTTTATCATTGTAAAACTACTTTTGTCTCTAACGATTTTTCTTTTGAAAAAGGTGATATACTAAGAGTAGAGAGAGTGGGTGCTGAAGATTTAGAGAAAGCTGAGAAGTTAATTCGAAGCAGAATGTCCTTGATCAATGAAACTATCTATTTTGACCTGTCTTCAAAAAATCTGAAAAACTATGAATAAGAAATTTCTACTTCTTAGCCTGTTGACTTTGCTAAACCTGCCTGTGCTATTAGCTTGTGGTCCCGAATCGATGAATAGAGAGTTTAGCCTTTTTCTAAAGACTCACAATCGGTCTAGTCCCTTCTACTATTTTTATTTTAACGGGAATAGCTACGATTTCGGCGATTATTCGAATAATCAAAATCCAAAACAGACGCCCAATGAATTAGAGTGGGTTAAACTATTGGAAAATAGATTTCGTTCTAAGCAAATTCAAAATTTCATCAAACGTCCTGAAAATGAAGCGGTAGGTTCTAATGACAGAAAGATTTACGATTTTTTAAAAACAAGAAAACCTGATGTGTTGGCTTATATTAATCAACTATGGAAGTATGAAGATTATACCAAGAAAAATTACGGTAAGTGGCATTATAAATCTTACGCCAATCCAGAAAATCCAACAGTACTTTTAAATAATATTAATGAGACTAAAAAGATTTATAAAAAAACAAAAAATATAAATCTTAAATGGCGGTGTGCTTACCACATGGTGCGAACCGCTTATTTCCATCAGCAAATTGATGTTGCAGAAAAGTTGTATCAAGAATTTGTGGAGCCCTTACCTAAGAATACATCGATAATGGAGCTATGGTGTTTAGGAATAAAAGGAGGCATTCTAAAAAAGAGAGGACGAAAAGAAGAGTCATTTTTACACTTCGCCAAACGATTTGTCCAAGACACCACGTCTTTCCAACAAGTCTATATTGATTTGAAAAATCTTAAAAATATAGATTTGAATAAGGTGATGCCGTTTTGTAAATCTGATGCAGATCGTCTTTCTGTGATTGTTGCCAAAAGTGTAAATACTTCAAGTTTTACTATGCAAGCAGTAAGACTAGGGGAAACTCATTTAAAAGATGATGCTAATCTTCAGTTTGTATATCAAAGAGAATTACAAAAACTAGAGGCTGATTATATACGAGGAAAACTTATGACCGCCGATTCTGAAAAGCGAACAGCTTTTGATGAAAATTTACAGATGCCACAAGCAATTCAATTTCAAACCTTGTTTGATTTTACTAAAAGGAAAGCGACCCAGCCGGGTGCAAGTGCCTATTGGCAAAATGCCTTGGCGTATCTTAATATTGTACAAAAGGATTTTGTAAGAGCAAAAAAACAACTGAACTATGCTCGTATCAATGTTCGTAAAAAAAGTTTGGATGTGGCACAAACAAAAATGCTGGAATTTTTAAGCCTGGCGATTGAAGGAGGCAAAATTGAAACGCAAGAACTTGCCAACTATATTTTAGATTTTCATAATAACAAAGACCTAGCAAGGGATGATCGAAATTCCTTGTCAATTTTTTCGTACAATTATATTTTACCTAAGCTAATTGAACAAGGTAATCTTACAGAGGCTTTAATAGTAGCATCTTTACGAGATGTTTCCCTGCCAGATAGATATAATTACAATGAAGAGAAGACTACGAATTATAAGGTGGACCTATTACAGTCAAATCAGTTTGTAAAATACTATTTGAACTATGTTTTAAACGAAGAGCAATTTGTTAAAACAATTCAAAACATTGTTCAAGGTAAAAATAGTTTTGCCAATCGGTTAAAAAGGAGTTTTCGATTTAAATATGATGCGGGAGATTATAATCGTTTTTTAGTTTATAAAAGAGTACGTCAACAAAATTATACGGGAGCGCTTGCTTTGCTAGCCAAAACAACTGGATTTGCCCTAATCAAATTTGCCAAACCTTTTGAAATGCATTACGATGACGTTCGTACCCCTCATGCCGTTGACTCAGCACAAGGCTTTCTAACTGCCAAAGAGTATTTGCAATTGGGTGAGAAGTTAAAAATTGCCGCTAAAAAAAGAAACGGAGCGGCACGATTTCGTTATGGTCAATATCTGTATCACCTAACGTATTATGGCTATAATCGTCACTTAATGGATGAGAACAGTTATGAGTATCGATCGTTTAACACGCCGGTGTATAACGATTATAACAAAATTCAAACAGAAGAGTGGTACTATTGGTTCCATAGGCGATTTGATGTAACACTTGATGAAAAAGGTCTGTCGTATTATGATTGTAGCACGGCTATGTCAGCTTTTAAAAGTGCTTTGAAGGTTGCGAAGAACAATGAGCAAAAGGCTAAAATTAATTTTATGCTGGCTCGTTGTTATCAAAAAAATGCTCCCTTGCCTAAATTGAAAAAAGATGAGAAATATGGCTGGTCGACTCCACAACCGATAGTTTATAAAGGAAAAAAATATTTCTCTTACAGCTTTCACAGTTTTACGAATCCTTACTTTAGAGAATTAAAGAGTAACTATTCAACTACTGAGACCTACAAAGAAGCTTTTGAGGAATGCAGTTACTTACGAATGTTTTTGGATTAAGAAAATAGTAAATAAATAAAAAACGCATTCATACAAGTAGCGCTAACTAAACTCATTCTCATAGTGTGTTTGAAGTTTGCTTGGGTCTCGTCTTTGATTACTTTGTAAAACCAATAATTGAAGTAGATTAAAGAAGGAAGTTGGAAGAGTAGATAAAGAATAAATCCCGAATAGCCTTCATTCTGAAATATTGAAAAAAATAATAGGATACTTCCAATTAAGAAAAAGATTCCAGAGAAAATAAAGGTTCCTTTTTTACCGAGGATATAGCTAATAGTAGTCACTCCGTCGGCTTTGTCTGATACGTGCTGATAAATTTGTGAGAGCGGATAGATAGCGCCTATTAAACAGGATGATGCTAAGGCTATTAAATGGTAATTTTCTAGATTGGTTGTAAACCTATTGCCCAAGGCAGTTGTAGTCGTATAAAATATCCACGCGCCCTGAAAAATAAACACAACTAAAAAACCAATTATTGGATACTTTTTTAAACGAACTCTTCTATAACTATACAATCTTGATACTAGTATATAGATTAAAATAAAGCCAGCTGTTTTGATAGAAATGAAAGTTGCTAAGCACACCGCTACAAGGTCGAAAATTGCAGAGACCCATTCTAAGCTTTTATGAATCGGAAGGGGTTCTTTTACCAGTCCAATAGAAGATTCATCACGATCTTGAACCGAATTGTAAGCATTGCTAGAGGGATATACAAGTAAATGCAGAATTATGAAAAGTAAAAAGGCATGGAAGTAATTGATTTCTGTAAAATGAAAAACAGAAACATAGCTCAACAAAAAAACAGGTATCAACAGATAAGAAAAAGGAAAACGTAAATGTTGGATTACAGAGCGCATATCTTAAAGTAGATTTGCAAAGAAGGCTTGTAATTCTTCTCCAGGATAGTTGATAATCATTTCACCAATCTTAGAAATTGCTAAGACGATAAACATCCAACCTACATATTGATTGATAGGGTATTTTGCGAACACGCTAAATATTTTACGACGATATTTTGCAGACAATATAGCGTAGGTCCATAACAATCCAAAGCCTCCGATTACAGCACCGGCAATCGCTACAAAATAACTACTGTCGTACTGAATGCTGTACATGGGAAGCGTAATCGTAAAAAAGAAAAACCAATAGGGAAACATTTGTGGATTTAGAAGACCCACCCCTAAGCCATAGATGTAGTGATTCTTGTTCTTTTGATCATCAGTAAATTCTATTTTACTTTCTTCTATTTGTTCGGCATAGGACTTGCCTGTAAAATATTGATAAGCCAAAAACAACATGAAGAATGTAATGAAGATGCCGAGAAAGAAAACTAATACTGGAAACTTTTGAATATAGACGGAAGTGCCTAAAGCAGCTGCGGCATAGGTCAATTCGGCAAAGGCAGCACCGAGAGCCACTTTTACCGCTTTATTATATCCTCTGAAAAGAGAGGTCTCAATTACTTTGATATTTACAAAACCAGGAGGGATATTGCTGAGGTAGCTCACGGCACCTACAACAATCATTACACCAAGCCCTTCTGCAATAATCATATTAGTAATTCAGTAAAGCTTCAATTTCTACAGCGACTTTTTCAGCGGAGGGTAGAACCATTTGCTCAAGTGCTTTGTTCATAGGGATAGCTGGTACGTCTTTTGAGCCTATGGTTTTAACGGGAGCGTCTAATTGATAAAAACATTTTTGGGAGATCCTTCCCGCTAAGGCTTCGGCGAATGAATTGCGTAATTGCTCTTCGGTTAATACAATACACTTACTATGCATTTTTACACTTTCAAAAATCAACTCCTCATCGAGAGGATACAAGGTTCGAATGTCTATAATTTCCACTTGATTTGGAAATTTTTTAGCGGCATTATAAGCCCAATGTACGCCCATGCCATAAGTGATAATACAAAGGCTCTCACCATTTTCAATATTTTCAACCGTGGCTTCTAAATGCTTAATCCCTTTTCCGAAAGGTAAAATATAATCTTCGGCAGGTTCTATACATTTGGCTTCTTCCGTTCCGGGCACTTTACTCCAATACAATCCTTTATGCTCTAACATAACCACAGGATTTGGGTCATAGATTGCGGCTTTGATGAGTCCTTTCATATCAGCCGCATTACTAGGGTAGGCCACTTTAATTCCTTTGATATTCGCTACAATGCTTTCCACACTTCCGCTATGATACGGACCGCCACCACCATATGCTCCTGTAGGCACTCTAAGCAGCATATTTATAGGAAATTTTCCATTGCTGAGGTAGCAACTCTTGCTAATCTCAGTAATCAATTGATTAATACCAGGATAAATATAATCGGCAAATTGTACTTCAACAATTGGTTTTAAACCCATAGCACTCATGCCGACGGTAGAGCCAATGATGTAAGCCTCTTGAATGGCTGTATTAAATACTCGTTTGTTACCAAATTTTTGTGCTAGGGTAGCTGCTTCACGAAAAACGCCTCCCAATCGTCCGCCAACGTCCTGCCCGTAAAAAAGACATTCGGGGTGCTTGCGCATAATTTCTTCTACGGCATGCATGGCAGCATCTACCATAACTACTTGTTCACCGCCATTGGGTGAACGATCTCCTTTTTCTTCAGTAACTTCTGTTGGTACCAAAATGTTTTCTGTGGCAGATGCTAACTCAGGTTCTTTGGCGTCTCTAGCCCGCTGAAATTCTTGTTCAACAAACGTTCGTTCTTCTTTTATAATTTTATCAAGTTCCTCTTCGCTTACTTTAGCTTTGACTAAAGCCTTTCTTAACTTAGGCCCTGGGTCGTCCTCATAGTGTTTGGCTAAGTCTTCTTCGCTACGATACCACTCTTTACGCACACCACTGGTATGATGACCGAGTAAGGGAACCGTAGCATGCACTAAAATCGGTTTACGTTGCTCTCGTACATAGTGAAAAGCCGTTTCCATGATTTCATGACTTTTTTGAAAGTCGCTTCCGTCCACTTGCAATCGTTCAATACCTATAAAGCCTTGTATAAACTCATAAGCATTCATAGTGCGAGCTTCCTCGCTGGTTACACTAATACCCCAATCATTGTCCTGCACTAAATATATAATCGGCAATTGATGAAGCGCAGCAAATTGAAACGCTTCGCTTACTTCGCCTTCTGTTACACTTCCGTCACCTAAGCTACACACCACCACCGGTTTTTCTTTTCCTTCGTTCAAACCTTGTGTTTCTCGGTATTGAACCCCTTGCGCTAAACCCGTCGTTGGGATAGCTTGCATACCGGTTGCGCTACTTTGATGTATTATTTTTGGGTAGCCTTCTCTTCTTGAGTTTGGGTGATTGTAGTATTCTTTTCCGCCAGTAAATGGATCATCTCCCTTGGCTAGTAACTGAAGCATAAGTTCATAAGGGCGCCATCCCATGCCGAGCATTATGCTCTCATCACGATAATAGGGGCTAACCCAATCGTGTGCCTTTAAGTGAAAAGCAGTAGCTAATTGAATGGCTTCATGCCCTCGACTTGTTGAGTGAACGTATTCAGTTACTTGTCTATTTTCATCATAAATATCCGCCATAGCTTTGGCAGTCATCATTAGTCTATAAGCTTTCAGTAAGGTATCCTTATCCATAATTTTAGAAGGCGCCAAAGGAGTTCTTTGGATTTGTAAATATAATTCGAGATTAGCGGATGTAGCTAGGTTTCGCCACTAAGATTTGGTCATAAACAACTGATTAGAACATTATCATTTTCTTAATAATTAAATGAGTATTTTCAATGCAGTGAAAATAGGGTGGACATTGTTTCTATTACTTAGTTTTTCTGCTTATGGGCAGGAGGCGACGCTTGTTTTTTATCCTAAAAATAATGTACTCAGTGCAGCAAATGAGAATCTAATACGGGAAACGATAGCGAACAAATTGGTAAAAAGTTGTAAGATAGAAGCGTACGTTTCCAACGATAGCCTGATTTCGAAAAATAGAGTTTTGCAAGAATATCAGGTTCAATCCATTAAAAGATTTTTAGAGAACAGTTCGGACGGATTAGTCTCTTGTATAGTGCAACCTATCAAAATTGTGGATAGTGTTATTGAAAACCAAGTAAAGCTGTCGATTGCCTTTAAATCAGTTCTCGGTAAAAGAGAGTTGAAAAATACGTCTGTCGTTCGCATAGTGCAGCGCTATGCTAAGCTTGAGCCGAATCCAGAATCTAAGCTTCAGGAAGCGTTGAAACTCAAACCCAAGCTGAAACCCAAACCAAAAAAAATTGTCAAACAAAAAAAGGAATCTGAGCAGAGCATTTTAGCCAAATCAAGTTTTAAAAAAGGAGAGAAAATTAGAATTCCTAATTTGATTTTTACTGCGGGTACGGCTATTCCCAAAAATCAATCCAAAGCTTCTGTACGAGAATTGTTTACAATCTTAGAAGAGCGGCCAAGTATGAATATTGAATTACATGGTCACGTTTGTTGTGAGTGGTCTGTGCTGGGTAGTCCTGCATATATTGAAGGGTTTTGTCAAGATTTGTCAGAGGCAAGAGCAAGGGCGGTTTATCGCTATCTTATTTCAAAAGGGATAGATCAAACTCGTTTACGTTACGTAGGCTTCGGCTATCGCAGAAAACTGAAAGATGATTATGGCAATGTAGAGGCAGCCAATTTAAATCGCAGAGTAGAGGTTTTCGTGGTGTCAGAATAAGGAACAGAACGTTTCCTCTAAATAAACAATCAAAACCTTTTAGACTTTCTAATCAAATAAACTAATTTCGCATGAATGCCTCTTTTAAAATTTAACCTACGGTGGGATGATGATATCAATGTAGAACGCGACATTGCAATTTTGCATTCTCATACGTTTCACGATTTTCATGAAATTATTAAAAAAAGTTTTGTCTTCCCGCCTACTATGGAGGCCTTGATGCACGTGAGCGATGATTCTTGGCGCTTAGGAAAAACGGTTTCATCCACCGTTGAAAAAAATATACGCGGAGCTGATTCATTGAGTATGAAAAAAACACCAATAGGTGCTTTGCTCGGGGAGCAAAATCAAAAATTTATTTATAAGGCAGTGCATAAAAAAAACTGGGGTTTACAAATTGAATTAATCAGTATGTCGCCCGATCCGCCCGAGATATCTGGTTTTCCCGTCTGTGTAAGAGAAGAGGGTGTTTCGCCTGCAACCTTTGGCAGTCCTGACAAAGAGAAAGACGGAATAGAGGAAATCGAGGATAAGTTTGATTTAGGAAAAGTGGATATGAATAAAATGTTGGAAAATTTGAAGTTGGATGAAGACGCCCCTCCAGCAGAATAAATTGATTGTAATTGGTGGGCCAACGGCTTCGGGAAAGACGAGCTTAGCCATCCAATTAGCGAAAGAATTGGGAACAGAAATTCTCTCAGCTGATAGTCGCCAGTGTTATAAAGAGTTAACCATTGGTGTGGCCAAACCAACCCATGAAGAACTTCAAGCGGTAAAACATTATTTTATAAATTCACATACTATTCATGAGGAAGTTACCGCAGGTAGTTTCATGCGTTACGGTTTATCTGCACTAGAATCTATTTTTCAAAAAAGTAAATTTGCTATTTGTGTGGGAGGTACGGGGTTATATATTAATGCCCTTTGCAGTGGCTTGGATGAAATTCCAAATGTGGATGCTCAGCTTAAAAAGGAAGTCGAAAAAAATTATAAGAAGGAAGGTTTGGCTTGGTTGCAAAAACAAATTGCCGTTGCCGATCCGGATTTTTACGCGCAAGCCGATGAGCAGAACCCTATGCGTTTGCTAAGGGCTTTAATTTTTTACAAATGCCACAATGAATCCATTCTAAACTATTTGAACAAAGAAAAAGGCGCTCGACCGTTTAATATTGATTATTATGCTATTGATTTAGAGCGGAATAGTTTGTATGAACGAATTAACACAAGAGTAGATCAAATGTTAGAGCAAGGCTTAGTAAAAGAAGTAGAAGCTTTACAAAAAAACGAGGGCTTGAAAGCTCTGCAAACTGTGGGGTATAAAGAATTGTTTGCTTATAAAAGAGGTGAGTACAGCTTAGACCAAGCTGTAAATAAAATTAAGCAACACACTAGAAATTATGCAAAACGGCAAGTGACCTGGTTTAAAAATCAAGGTAATTTTAGCCGTTTGACAGCTGATAGGATCTTAGATGCTGTACAATCCACAAATTGTAGATAAAAGCAGAACAGAACCACTGTATCTTGACGTAATTTAGAGTTATGTCCGAAGATAAACAGGATGAGAGATTGGCTGAACTCATGAACGAGTTTTTAGAAAACAAGGAAAAAAAGCCTAAAGAGAATGGCTTTGAACAGTCGGGTTTAGATAATAAAAAAATGTTAGATGCCATCGAAGGGCAGCGCACTGAAATAAAAGCACTACAGTCAGAATTGGTGAAGTTGAAAAATTCTTTGAATGAAAGGCCCGTAGATGTCAAAACGGAACGTGTACAGGTTCCTGAAATAAATTCCTTGGAATCTAAAATTTCTAAACAAAACTCTCAGATAGGAGATTTAATCTATCAGCAAAGAATGTTAAAAACAGATATAGAACAAGAAAAAAAACGAAAGAAAGGTGCGGGCACTTTTGGAGCTATGGGTTGGTTGCTATTAGTGAGTAATATTTTGTTGTGGTCTTTAATAGCTTTTTTCTTTTATAGTAATACTCCTAAAAAAAATCATCTGGTGAGGACTCAAGCTAAAAAAAGTAGTGGTCTTCGTTCTGACAATAAAGCTAACAATTCAAATTTAAATTCAGAATTACAATTAGCTGATACGGGAAAGGCAAGCTCAACCGCTGTCACACTAACAGATTCGCAAGCCATTCGTCCAACACAAGAGGCATTGAATGTTCAATCCAAGCCATTCAATCAAGTTAAAGTAGCCCTAGAAGGAGATAATAATAAGGATATAAGTGAAGAGGTTGTTCAAAAAAAGGAGTTAATCAAGAAAAAGGGAGAAGTAGTTGCGAGAAATAAATCAACATCACAAAAGAAAATAACGAATAGTAACAGACCGAAAGCAAGGGGTACAAATGGTGTCGTTCAAAAAAAGAAAGTGACTAACTCTGCGAAAAAAACTAGACCGCTTGTTGAAAAAAAAGGAATGGTCTCAAAGAGAAAAAATACACCTCGCTATCAACCAAGAGTTTCGGAACCTGTGGAGCCAACTGGAAACGACTCTGAGCCAGATGTGACTTTTGGCGACTAGCTTTATTGTTTAGATTAGTTGGCAATTATGGATTCAAATTGTACGGATTTTTTATCTTCAAACGCTTTTTTTAAACGGTTTTCATCAGTGTCTGTAATAAAAGTTTGTGCATTAAATGAAACTATTAGGTCTACTAAAAGTTGTGAGCGTTCTTTATCTAGTTTTTCAAATAAATCATCCAATAGTAAAATAGGAGACAGGTTTAACTTGCTTTCTAACAAACTAAACTCTGCCAATTTTATGGCAAAAAGAAAACATTTTTTCTGCCCTTGGGAAGCGCTTTGCTTGAATAAAGAATCCTGTAGAGTAAAGAGTAAATCATCTTTGTGAATTCCAACATTGGTACGCTGTGTAGCAAAATCTTTTTCAAGAGACTCGGCAAGAAGTGCATCCATGCCTTTATCACTTAGTTGGCTCTTGTACATTATTGAAATATCCTCTTTCTTAGATGAAATCTTTTGATAGAATTTTTCACAAATTGGCTTAAGTTCTTCAACGATTTGAACACGAGCGCTAAATATGTAATTAGCATGAGTGGCTAATTGTTCTTTAAAATGGTTGTGAATGGTTGCATCAACTACTTTTCGCTTTGCTGATTTTAAAAGAGCGTTTCGTTGAGCAAGATATTTATTATACTGTACTAAATGCTGCAAATAATGAGAGTCAAGTTGACACAATAAAATATCAATAAAGCGACGGCGCGTATCGCTATGACCATTTATAAGAACAATATCATCAGGTGAAATCATAACTGCTGGGAAGCGACCTATATGTTCTGACTTTTTTTCGTAAATAGAACCATTCAAACTTATTTCTTTGGTTCCATTTTCACGAATGATACAGTTAATTGCGTCTTTATTAATCAGACCCTTTACAAACATTCCTACCGCATCTTGCTGAATAACGTGACTGTCATAACTAGAAAAATAGCTTTTGGTAAAACACAAATAATAAATAGCATCAAGAATATTCGTTTTTCCCGTTCCATTTTTACCATGGAAACACGCTATTTTTTTCGTAAATAAAAAATTACGCTCAGTATAATTTTTATAATGATATAGAGAAAGGGAACTCAGCACAATAGAGGTTAAGCATTATGAACGCGTATCACTTTTACGAATGATTTTATCTAATGGCTTGCGCACTAAAAACATGATAATTCCAAAAACTATAATTCCTATGGCGATTAATTCAGCCTGAGAAAAACCGCTTCCATACTCAGCATTTACTCGAATTCCTTCTATGAGGTATCGTTCAATACCATTAAAAATCAAATAAATACTGAACATAGTAAGTGGTACACTCATCCGTTTTCTATTCAGCCATAAGATTAAAAATATAAGGCAACCTGCCAAAAACTCATAAATGGGTGTTGGAAAAACTGGAGCCACTAATTGGCTACAATATCGACTAGTGCACCCAGGTATTTTATAACCAGGAGATTCTGCAGCAACATTGTTCGGATATGTATAAGCTTGAAACCATACAGGCAGCCATGAAACGCTAAACGATTTGTGGGCCACTTCGGAAGTATTATTCATACTTCGTGAAAAATATTGGGGCTGCTGAGCCACTAAACTATCAAACTCACCTTTGGTAGCTGAAACAACTTTTTGATTTTCTAGTTTAAACGCACTGTTATAAATCCCCCAATCACCATCGCCCGCTACTTGGCAACCTAGGCGCCCTATGGCATAAGCCAAAATTAAACCAGGTGCTGCTGCATCACATAAATACCGAAAGTCAATCTTGTATTTTCGAGCATAAAAATAAAAGGCAATCGTGGCCATGATAAGCCCACCATAAAAGGTGAGTCCACTACTAGAAAATAAACTTCCGAATGGGTCGCTGGTAAATTGGTCCCAATCTTCAAACGTATTAAAAATTTTGGCACCACCAAATCCGGTGACAGCTGCTAAAACGGCCATGTCGCCGACGCGAATACTAGGGAAGGTTCTTACTTTCTTAGTGACAATTCCTTGTCCGGTATCACTTTTTTTGAAAGAAAAATAAGTATAGGCTACCGCAGCAATTGCAGCTAAGATACCGACCCAAAGAACACCATTGGATGAAAAAATATAATTGAGCGGGTCTCGCGATGCAGTTTCATGCTCGGTAATTAAACCCGAAATTTTAAAACCTACTAAGAAAAATATTATGGCTGCACTGATATAATTTAGTAGGGAAGGTGGACGATTTAAGGTAATTTCCTCAATCGTTGCAGGTATAATTCCGTCATCCTCTTTACGTTTTAACTCTAAGTATAGCGTATACCCAGCAGCTAAAAAAGACAAAGCAACTAAAAACCCGAATGTTTTTAATAGACTAAGAACAGGTAGATCAATACCAAACCATTCTTGTAATAAGAATTGAAAATCGGGATACATACTGTTTAATTACAGTGAGTTTCAAATGCTGCTTGTAAATTACTCGAAATCATTTCGGCACTGCGCCCCTCAATCATATGTCGCTCAATCATGTGAACGAGTTCTCCGTCTTTTAGAAGTGCGATACAAGGAGAAGAAGGCGGGTAAGGTAATAAATAAGTTCTTGCTTGGTTGACGGCTTCTCTATCAAAACCAGCGAATGTAGTAACTAGCTGAGAAGGTTTTTTCGTAGATTCTTGCACGGAATGCAAAACTCCAGGGCGCGCTGTACCAGCGCTGCAGCCACATACACTATTGATGACCAATAAGGTGGTTCCGTCTTTTTTCAGTGCCGCATCGACCTCCTCAGGTGTTTGTAAATCTTGAAAACCTTGGTTGGTTAATTCGCCTTTCATTGGGAGTACAAGTTCTGCTGGGTACATATTTTTTTTATTTTATTGCGCACAAAGGTAAGTCGCATTGCCGCATTTGCAAATAAGCTAGTTGTGAATGTTTTGGGAAAAGGATTATTATGAAAGTTAGTAAATAATCGGTGAAGACTTCCGCAGGCCCTGTAATTCTAAGGAAGTCTGGTCTTTTAATCAATGGATAGAACTCCCAATACTTCCTCTTGTAAGAAACGTCCGCCTGGGTAATCGGCAGTATAATCTAAATTTAGCCATATTTGATCATTCTGATCTTGATGATAGAATAATCTTTGATCCCCAATTTCATATTTGAACAATTTCTCTCGAACTATATAGTTTAGCGCTTCCATATCTGCCCATGAACCAATTAATAATTCTGGGTAAACGTGCTGCTTTGTATAAACTAATCTAGGAGTGCCACCGATTGACTTAATAGCCGCCGCCATTAAAATGGAATGATCATCGCAATCACCAGCTAGGTGTTTTACACTTTCTTGGGCCTGAGCGATGTACTCTCGAGAAATAGGGTCATTTACATAACTCCAATTCGTATTGATTTCTTTAAAAATAGCCATACTTTGTATAATGACCCGATACTTTTGTCTCGATTGATAGTCAAAAAAATGCTTTCTCGTTGCGGAAAGAGCAAAGCCTCTAACGTCGGGATGATCAAAATTGATTCCTTCTAAAAAGGCAGATTTATTCGGGAAGGGTATAAAGTTGGATGCTAAATATTCATCTGGATAGGGACTATCTTTTAAGGAGTATAATAAATTTCTGTAATCCGTAAACATATCTTCAAAGCTGTAGCGATTAGAATAATGAGTAAGGGTTAATCCAAACAATGTGGCTATAAAAGCAGTTATGACCAATCCTTTTACTTTGTAAAATATAAAAAAAACAACACCAAGGGTTAGTAAGGCTAAGCCTAATCTATCAGTATTATATGGCCAGGTAGGATCAGGGAGGAATCGGTGCAGTGCGATAAAAAGAGGTGCTGCTATAAACAAACTAATCCCACCCAAAAGAGGCATAACCAATTTCGATACCTCATTGTCGGTTTCGGTAGTGATAAGTTTAGGAATAGGCATGTTTTAATAAAGTACTGTTGATAATCGAATACAAATCTAGATGCATAGATGAATTAAAGTTTGTAATTTCAGTGGATAATTTTTAAATAGATTCTTAATGATACGTCAAATGAAATATTCTCTACTTTTTAGTTTGCTGTTGTCTAGCTTTTCTCTACAAGCTCAGCTACAATCCTTTACTTGGAAAGGGCGCTCTCACGATGGCTACCACTACCAATATGTTGAGAATGATCCCGCGAATGCACGTTTTTATGTTTTACAAAATGGCTTGACGGTTATTCTCTCTGAGAATCATGAAACACCAAGAATTCAAACAATTATTGGCACCAAAGCAGGCAGTAAGTCTGACCCAGCCGATCATACTGGTTTAGCACATTATTTAGAGCACATGTTGTTCAAAGGAACTGATCAATACGGATCACTAGATTGGAATAAAGAAAAGAACTACTTAGACATGATTGATGACTTATATGAGCAATACAATTCTACAAAGAATGAAACAGTTCGTAAGAATATTTATCGTGCCATTGATTCAGTTTCGGGTATCGCCTCTCAATATGCGATTGCCAATGAATATGACAAACTTTCGGCAATGATTGGTGCTAAGGGTACGAATGCTTTCACCTCGTTTGAGAAAACAGCTTATATCAATGATATACCTACCAATCAAATTGACCGTTGGCTGGCCATTGAAGCAGAGCGCTTTAGAAATCCGATTCTAAGAATTTTTCATACGGAACTAGAAGCAGTGTATGAAGAAAAAAACAGATCGCTTGATAGCGATGATGATAAAGTTTTTGAGAAGTTATTTCTTGATTTGTTTCCGAGTCATAATTATGGATTGCAAACGACCATTGGAACAATTGAGCATTTAAAAAATCCTTCTCTCAAAGAAATTAGAAAATATTTTCATCAATATTACGTGCCTAATAATATGTGCCTAATTATGGCGGGTGATTTTGATGCGGATAAGGTGATTGCTAAAATTGATAAATCATTTTCTTACATGAAACCCAAAGAGGTTCCTGAATATAAGTTTACTCCTGAAAAAGAAATTAGCAGACCGAAAGAATCAACCCTCTATGGCCCGGATGCAGAGTACCTGATGATGGCTTATCGTTTTCCAGGAGCGAATAGCGATGAGGCTATGATGTTGGATATTATGAGCAGTATTCTTTCCAATGGCACAGCTGGGCTTATGGATTTGAATTTAGTAAAAAAACAAAAAGTAATTTCGGCAGGAGGCGGCGCCTACGTGCTACAAGATTATGGAATGCTTTACTTAGAAGGGCGAGCTAAGCAAGGGCAAGCCTTAGAAAATGTAAAATCGCTTATGTTGGGAGAAGTCGAAAAGTTGAAACGGGGCGAGTTTGACTCAAGTTTGTTACAGGCAGTTCTAAATAATTATAAAAAATCAAACATTCAACAATATGAAAGCAATGGTGGCAGAGCGTATTCGCTCTTGGATGCGTTTACTACGGAGTCAGACTGGAAACGAAATGTAAGTATGCTCAATACTATGAGCAAAATTGATAAACGGTCTATTCAAAATTTTGCAAAGAAGTGGCTTAAAAATAACTACGTCTGCGTGTACAAAAAAATAGGAAAAGACCCAAATGCAATGAAGGTGGAAAAGCCTACGATAACTCCCGTGAGTGTAAACCGAGATGCTCAGTCTGACTTTGTGACCAAAATTGCCAATACAAAAACAAATGAAATAAAACCGGTCTATGTTGACTACGATAACGATATTGATCGAGCGAGTATTGTAACGGGTAAACGCGAGACGGAACTGTTAGCTGTAAAAAATAAAACCAATGACTTGTTTAATCAATATTACTATATCGAAATGGGTAGTCATCATAGCAAAGTCTTACCAATAGCCATGGACTATTTGCAATATTTGGGTACTAGCCAATATAATGCTGCTGAAGTAAGTAAAAAGTTTTATACGCTGGCCTGTGATTTTGGCGTAAGCGCTAGCGCGGAAGAGAGCTCCGTTTATTTGAATGGTTTACAAGAAAACTACGAGAGTTCTTTAAAGCTTTTTGAAGAATTGCTAGCCGATTGCCAAGCTAATCCTAGTGCACTTAAAGAGATGATAGCGAGTATCAAAAAGAAAAGAAAAGACGCTAAGCGAAGTAAGGGGGCTATTAAAAGCGGTATGAGAAACTATGCTATGTTTGGTGTGGATAATCCTTTTAACTATGAACTGAGCAATGAGGAACTGGATAATTTGAAAGCTCAAGATTTGGTCAACCTATTGCATACTTTAATTCATCATAAACATAAAGTGTTGTATTATGGACCTAAGTCGGCAAAGCAACTTGCTACCATATTAGGTAAATATCACAGAACGAATGTACCTGAAAAACGGATTCCTGCTATTCATAAATTCAAGTATCAAACTCAAAATGAGAATGAAGTTTTGATAGTTGATTATGACATGGTTCAATCAGAAATAACTTGGATTCGTTTGAATGAAAAATTTAATGTAGATAAGCTACCGAAGATTAAAATGTTTAATGAATATTTTGGAGGGAATATGAGTGGCATTGTATTTCAAGATATTAGAGAATCAAAAGCTTTGGCATATTCTGCTTATGCATCATATGGTACTCCTAGCGAAAAAGAAGACCCGTTTTATATGCTGGGTTATGTAGGGTGCCAGGCAGATAAAATGAAAGAAAGTATATCTGCTATGCAGGCCTTGCTTGATAATTTGCCCGAATCAGAAAAACTGTTTACCAATTCTCGCGCATCACTTTTAAATTCTATTTCTACAAGTAGGATTAATAAGGCAAGTATCTTATTTAGCTATTTAAATGCACAGAAAAAAGGAGTGGATTATGATTTGAGAAAAAATACATTTAATCAAGTGAGCAATATGACTATTGCGGACGTAAAGAATTTTCATAAGAATGAAATAGCTAACAAAGCACATACACTTAGTGTGCTCGGTTCAAAGTCAAAGTTGGATATGAGTGTTCTGAAAAATTATGGTAAGGTAAAAGAGCTTAGCTTGGAAGAAGTTTTTGGGTATTAATTTCTGTACAGCTATTTTAGTTTACACCGTCTCTAGTGGTTGAGTTGTTTTCTTTTCTACTAATCGATAACTTTTAAAACGGTCAGCGCTTGCACCTTTCCAAGAGGCGAGGTATTTTTCTGGAACGCTACTTTCTTGGAGCATACAGCCCGGTTCAACTTCCGGGTAGGTTTGTTCTAGTGTTTCAACTTCTGTACGACTTACCCTTCTAAACATTACAAACCGTTCAACCTTATCAGGGTGATCAATCCCGGCAGCACCCATAAGCTCTACAGCACTTTTTACAGTTTCATTATGATAGTTGGCTACGCGAACTTTTTTATCGGCCACCACTAATCCTTTTACTAAATGACGTTTTTGAGTAGCTACTCCCGTGGGGCATTCATTGTCATTACAGCGCAAGGCTTGAATGCAACCTAATGCAAACATCATACCGCGGGCGGAGTTGCACAGGTCTGCACCATGTGATAAACATTCCATAATATGAAATCCGCTCGTAACTTTTCCACTAGCAATTATTTTGATTTGATCTTTAATACCAAATCCCTTCAGCGTGTCATGAACAAAAACGATTGCATCTTTTAAAGGCATTCCTACATAATTGGTAAACTCTAATGGAGCGGCTCCTGTGCCACCTTCGCCACCGTCAACGGCTATAAAGTCCACATAGATTTGTTCTTCTACCATGGCCTTGCAGATGGCAATAAATTCACTACGATTTCCAATACAGATTTTAAACCCAACCGGTTTGCCGCCATTACCATCTCTTAGTTTTTTTACAAAATGTACAAATTCACGTGGTGTAGTAAATGCTGAATGATAGGGAGGCGATATAATATCATTCCCTTTTTCTACTAATCTAATTTCAGCGATTTCGTCTGTGACTTTTTCTTTAGGTAAAATGCCCCCATGTCCTGGTTTAGCTCCTTGGCTAAATTTTACTTCTATCATTTTTACATTGGGTAGAGTGGCTCTTTTTTTATACTCTTCAAAATTAAAGGTGCCATCAAAATTGCGACATGAGAAATAACCTGTACCAATATTCCAACAAATATCTCCGCCCGGTGCAAGGTGATGAGGGCTTAAGCCGCCCTCTCCCGTATTATGAAAAAACTCTCCAATTTTTGCGCCACCATTTAATGCGAGTATCGCATTTTTACTTAAGGACCCAAAACTCATTGCACTAATATTAAAAAGACTACTGGGGTAAGGTTGAGCGCATTGTGAACTACCAATCATAACGCGCGGATTATGGTCTAAACTATGAGGATCTAAAGCAGAAATGCTATGATTAATCCAATGATAATCTGCTTTGTAAACATCGAGTTGGGTACCAAACGGAACGGTGTCATTTACTTTTTTTGCTCGTCGATAAACAAGGCTTCTTTCCAATCGATTGAAGGGCTGACCGCTCGTATCACTTTCTACGAAGTACTGCTGAATTTCTGGACGAATCGATTCGAATAAATAACGTAGTCGACCTGCGATAGGGAAGTTTCTGCGAATGGCATGCTTAGTTTGATGCATATCATAAATCCCCATTATGAAAAGAGGCACGATAACAATCAAAGACCATAGCGCTCCTTGCCATTTTAAAGCCAAAGCAGCGATAACGATAAATAATACAACGAACAGAGGATAGAAATATTTTCGCATAACAACTTCAAAAGTATATCATTCTTAGTGGATTGACACGCAACATTTTTATAACCTTACTTTTGAAATAAATAGTCATCTTACAATTAGAAGAATAAAAAAATCTAAAAGGTAAAGCAAAGCGTATATACTGTGTATGAAAATCAACTTGGTTACAATTTTCTTGTTTGCCGTATCCTTAGGCTTGCATGCGCAAAAAATTGATCATATGGTTTCGTTTCGTGACATACAGTCTGAGCGATATTTTCGTTTTAGTTATGACAACGATTTTTTTACAGCTACAGATCAAAACTATACGCAAGGATATAATTTTGAATTGGTATCGCCTTTATTTAGAAAAAATCCTGTCAATAATCTTTTCTTTAAGCCAGCTTCTTCTAGTAAAAAATATGGATTGTCTTGGGAGCATATAGGATTTACGCCTGGCAATATTGGAAGTCCCGAAATTCAAAGAGATGATCGTCCGTTTGCTTCGGCCATCATGCTTAAAAGTTTTATGATTGCGACTCAACCTTTGAAAAAATCTCGCTTTACTTCTGCTTTGAATTTAGGTGTTTTAGGACCAGCGGCATTTGGTAAAGAGATGCAGACTGAGATTCATAAGGTGACGGGCAACATTATACCGCAAGGTTGGAGAAATCAAATACAGAATCAAGTAGTAATCAATTATGAACTAGGGTATGAAAAACAATTGTTGGCTTATCGAGATTTTTTTTCGTTTCAATCAAATACTTCTTTTCGATTAGGCAGCTTGTTTACTGATGCCAGCCTAGGAGGAAATTTCATGCTAGGCTTACTTTCTACTCCTTTTATCTCTGAGTACAAAAATAAATTCCAACTGTATGTCTATGGTCAAGCCTTAGTAAAAGCGATAGGACATGACGCTACATTGCAAGGAAGTATTTTTAGTAAAAACAAAAGCCCGTATGTTATCTCTTCAGATAAAATTGCAAGATGGCGAACCGAAGCAAATTATGGCTTAGTGCTGAAAGTAAGAGGAATGTACTTCGAGTATTCGCAGGCTTTTCAATCTAAGGAATTTGAAGGTGCTGATTTTTATCGTTGGGGTGGACTTAAGGTATGGTTTGTATTTTAGGCAGCATTAAAATAAAAATCGCCAATGATTTCATTTTGCTTTTCTAGGAAAGTGGCAATGTGTTTTTTGACTGAATGCTCGTCCATATTTGTATATCCGTAATCGATAGACCACTGAAGGGTAAATACATCTTGTGCCCCGCCACCAAAGGCTTTTATAGATTTTAGGCAATCAACTATCTTGTCCCAAAACCAATTCTGTTCAGGACCTGACATAGCCCGTCTAAATTTTATGTGTAGAATGAATTCTTTTTCCATTGAATAGCTTTTGTATGCAATTTCTGTAATCTGTGCGCAAGGAGTTTATGCTTTTAATTTTTAAATTCAAATTCAAACATTTACTCAATAATTTTTAGATAAAATGGTTGATATATTTTACAAAAAATAAACTAGCCAGCGAGTTTAAACTCGTTATTGCGTATCATCTTTGCAGTGTGAGTAAAAAAGGGAAAGTATTAGTCGCCATGAGTGGTGGAATTGATAGTACCGTGGCAGCAATCATGTTGCAAAAGGAGGGCTATGAAGTCATCGGGATAACTATGAAAACTTGGGACTATGCTACTGTAAATGCCAATGGTAAAGAAACAGGTTGCTGCAATGTTGATAGTTTTAATGATGCACGGAAAGCAGCGGTTGAACATGGATTTCCTCACTATATTTTAGACATTCGAAACGAGTTTGGCGATGCTGTGATTGAAAATTTTATAGATGAATATATGGCAGGGCGCACACCCAACCCATGCGTAATGTGCAATACTCATATTAAATGGCAAGCCTTATTAAAAAGAGCGGATGCCTTGGATTGTGAGTTTATTGCCACGGGGCATTATGCTAAGGTGCGTGAAGAGAACGGACGGCATGTAATTAGTAAAGGTTTGGACGATAATAAAGATCAGAGCTATGTGCTTTGGGGGTTAACCCAAGAATGTTTGAGTCGGAGTATTTTTCCCTTAGGGGGCTTTCACAAACCGGATATTCGTCAAATGGCAATTGACTATGGTTATCCTGAATTAGCAAAAAAAAGTGAGAGCTACGAAATCTGTTTTGTGCCAGACAATAATTACCGCAACTTTTTGAAGAAAAATGTTGATGGTTTAGCGGCTAAAGTTGATGGAGGAAATTTTGTTTTAAAAGATGGAACGATTGTTGGTAAACATAAAGGGTATCCTTTTTACACGATAGGCCAGCGGAAAGGGTTGGAATTGGCGTTTGGTCATCCAATGTACGTTACAGATATTGACGCAGAAACGAATACGGTAATGCTTGGAGAAGAGGATGAACTCAACAGAATGAGAATGGAGGTTGGTCAACTAAATTATGGAAAATATGCTCAGTTTGAAACAGACATGGAAGCTAAAGTTAAAATACGATATAAGGACAGTGGCGAGATGGCAGTGGTTAATGAAATCGAAACAGGAGTTGATGTAATTTTTAATCATAATGTAAAAGGGGTAGCGCCTGGGCAGTCTGCCGTGTTTTATGAAGGTGAGGATGTGCTTGCTGGTGGTATCATCACTAAGTCATATTTATAATAAAAGTTTAAAAAATAGCGTTAGAATCAGTAATTTTAATAACAATAAAAATGAGTGTACAAAATATTTTCTTTTTGCTGTTCCTAAGTTTGTTATGCAGTTCATGTCGCAAACAAGTAATTCAGCCACCTAATAGTGATTTGGGTTATGGGTACCAGCCTCTAACCAAAGGACATTACGTGATATATGATGTAGATTCTGTTTTGTACAATGACTTCACCGAAAGTATTGATACAGTGAGTTGGCAAGTTAAAGATGAAATTGGTGATTCGTTTGTAGACGACGAAGGAAGGACATCTAACTACGTACAAAGATCTCAAAGAAAAAGAAGCAGTGACCCTTGGCAAATTGACCACGTATTTTACATCACGAAAGATAATTTTAAACTTGAGTGGAAAGAAAATAATTTACGATTTATAAAAATGGTGTTTCCAGTGAAGATTAATAAAAAGTGGCAAGGCAATACATACATTCCTACCAGAACAAACCCTGAATTGACATGGTTAGATAGTTGGGATTATCGCTATTCTGACGTGGTGACTTCTTTCAATACTGGGAAAAAGACTTATCGAAAGACGCACATTGTAGACCAAGAAGATTTTTTAGTGGGCGACTTGGAGCCAACTACTGTATTTAGCGCAAGAATTTATTCGCGCGAAGTTTGGGCAGAAAATGTTGGTATGGTTTACCGAGAAATCACGAATTGGGAATTTCAGCCGAGTACTTCCAACTTCCGAAAAGGCTTTACAGTTTATTTTAGAGCACGATCAAATAATTAAAAATATAAATGATGAAAAAAATTGCTATCCTGATTGTTTTATGTGTAATCTCATTTTCAATGAATGCACAAAGAGGTTTTGGTTTTCGAGTGAATTTTTGTGATAAAAACGGTACGGCTACTTTTGCTGATTCTCTCCAGTTCTTATCTCAAAAAAGTTTAGACCGACGTTCAAATCAAGGCATAGTCTTGGATAGTACTGATTTGCCCATTGTGCAAATGTATATCGATTCTGTAATGAATGTTTCGGCTGCTGTTAAATTACATAATAAGTCAAAATGGTTCAATCAAATTGTAGTGATTACATATGATTCGAGCAAGGTAGCCGCTATCGCCAATCTTCCCTTCGTATGCAAAGCTGAACTTGTGGCAATCTATGGTAGTTTCACTCCGAAGCGAGATGCCCCAGTTGGATTAAGTGCAAAAAAAATTCCAACAGTTGAACCTCTTACCAATAAGACCACTGGCGATCCTGCCTATTATGGGTTGACGTACCAGCAGGTAAATATGCTTGAAGCAGATTGTCTTCATGATCAAGGTTTCAGAGGAGAAGGTATGACCATTGCCGTAATTGATGCTGGTTTTCGTTTTTCGAATACACATACTCAATTTGACAGTTTAAATAATTCGGGTCGCTTTTTGGCCACTTATGATTTTATTAGAGATACAACTAATGTTTTAAGAGCATCGGATCATGGAACGAATGTAATGGGAGTTATTATCGGAGAAGATCCAGGCAGTTATGTTGGGATAGCACCCAAGTCAAATATTTATGCTTTGATGACCGAAGATGTTTTTAGCGAACAACCTATAGAGGAAGATAATTGGTTGAGCGCTGCTGAATGGGCTGATAGTGCTGGTGCAGATATGATCAATGGCTCCTTGGGTTACAATGAGTTTTCTGCCGCACACAGAAGTTATACTTACTCAAATGATTTGGATGGTAATTCTACTTTAATTGCACGCACGGCCAATATGGCTGTTAGTAAAGGTATTTTTACTTGCGTGGCTCAAGGCAATTCTGGAGCTCAGATTTGGCATTATATGCTTACACCAGCTGATGCTGATAGTGCATTTTCGGTTGGTAGTGTTGATGGTTCCGGCGCTTGGGCCCAGAGTGGTTATGGTCCGAATGCCGATGGGCAAACTAAACCAAATGGCGTAGCCCTTGGTCGATCAGTTGTTTTAATTGGCGGTGGCGGCACACCAGGTGTGGCGAACGGTTCTTCTTTTGCCAGTCCGTTAATGGCTGGAGCTGTAGCCTGTCTTTGGCAAGCTTTGCCTCAAAAAACGGAATCACAGATCAGACATTTGGTAATGAGTGTAAGCGATCGTTTTACGAGTCCGAATAATACGCACGGTTTTGGGATACCTAATTTTTGCATGGCCTATAATTTGGCATTAGGTACTGATGAATTTGAAAATAATGTACAGTCGGATTTTGAAGTTTATCCAAACCCAAGTGAAGGTTCTTTTACCATTCGAGTAAAACAAGCTATGCTTCCTTATAATTTTGAATTGTATACAATGGAAGGGAAGAAAGTTTCAGAACTTAGTCAAATTCGTAATATTCAATACACGAATAGCACCCTACAGAATTTACCGAAAGGGTCTTATTTTATTAAATTAAGCTCAAAACTAGGAGAGCAGAAACATACAATCATTAACCAATAGAATGATGATTAGCTATTATTTAGACCTTGTTGATATTCGTCTAATAGTTTTTCTAGTAAATTTTTAGCTTCGGTTGTCAAAGGCAATTCTTTGAATTCGTCAAGCTGTAGAATTTTTTCCATTAGTACATCTTGTGCTTGTTGCCGTTTCCATGCAGCAGAATATTCATTGTTCGTGAAAGAAACTTGCTCGTAAACACTATTAAATTTTTCTGGGAACAATGTTCCAATTTCTTTTTCTAATTTCTTTCGTCGCAAAAATTCTGGTTTGGCAATATGATCGCTCATTTCATAAAAATTTCGAATGGCTAAGTCTGCAATTGCGTGTCCATTTGATACTCGTACTTCATTATAACGTTTTAAAATATGAGTCCAGTTATCGTGCTTAGGGTCTTCATCAATTAAGTCCACAAGTATCCGAGCATCTTCAAAAGCTGCATTCATACCTTGTCCATAAAAAGGAACTATAGCATGAGCAGCATCTCCTACAATCATACTTTTATCTTTATAAATCCATGGCGAACATTTTATTGTAACTAAAGATGCCGTGGGGTTGTCAAAATAATCTTCTAATAAATCAGGCATTCGGTTTATGACATCAGGGAAGTATTCTTCAAAAAATGTGGTGACATCGGCTTTGGTTTTTACTGTATCAAACGAGGGGCTGCCTTCAAAAGGAAAAAACAGAGTACAGGTGAAACTACCATCCGTATTAGGAAGGGCAATCACCATGAACTTACCACGCGGCCAAATGTGTAGAGCATTTTTATTTATTTGGTGTTCGCCGTTTTTCGTAGGAGGGATGTGTAATTCTTTATAGCCGTGATTAATATAATGTTGCTGATAATTATAACGATCTGTTTTTGTATAAGCAGTTCTTAATCTCGAAAAAGCACCATCGGCACCAATTAAAAGTTCAGCTTGGTGGTTTTCAACTCCTTGATCAGTTGCAAATATAACTTGGTTCGTTTCTAATTCTACATCTACGCATTTGTGGTTAAAGTGAAAAACAGTTCCCGCCTTTTCTGCTAAGTTCATCAGTTGCCTATTTAGTTCGCCTCGACTGATAGAGTAAATAGCCTCATCGTTTTTGCCGTAGGCTTGAAAATTGATTTCACCATTAGCTTGATGAATTTCACGCCCAGTCATTGGTATGGCAATTTGATCAAATAAATCTTTAATCCCTGCTTTTTCCAAAGCAGACCAGCCGCGCACGCTCATGGCCAAATTGATTGAGCGGCCAGCAGCAAGTTTAGCTTTGCGCATGTCACTTCTACGTTCAAAAACCTCTACTTGATATCCTCGTTTTTCTAGCATGTATGCCAAAAGCGACCCAACTAGGCCAGCTCCTAATATTGTTATTTTACTTTTTTTCATTATCAAAATTTATATTAATACTCTCGGTCCACTGTATAGTTTATTAAATCAATAAAGTGGTCCTTAGCTTCTGATTCTTTCACAACTGAAAGCAATGATAGCGCTTCATTTTTATAACGCATCATTACTTCGTTGGCATAGTCTATGCCTTTATGTTTTTTAACGGTTTCTATGATGTAACTAATTTTCTCTTTGTTTTTATTTTCATTTTTAAAAATATTCTTGATTTTTCTAGCAGTAGCTCGATCACAGTTTTGTAATGTGTAAATGAGTGGGAGGGTCATTTTTTTTTCTTTAATATCGTTACCAGTTGGTTTTCCAATATCTTTATTACCGTAGTCAAATAGATCATCTTTTATCTGAAAAGCAATCCCCATTTTTTGCCCGACTTGCTTCATGAGTTCGGCTTGAGTAGTATCATTATTAGCAGAGTAGGCTCCCGCAGAACAAGAGCTAGCTAAGAGAGAGGCTGTTTTTCTACTAATAATATCAAAATATACTTCTTCAGTTATATCTAGTTTTCTTGCCTTTTCTATTTGTAAAAGTTCTCCTTCACTCATATCACTGACAGCAGTAGATAAGATTTCTAATATTGTAAAATCCTTATTGTTTATTGAAAGAAGTAAACCTTTGGATAGGAGATAATCTCCCACCAAAACTGCAATCTTATTTTTCCATAAAGCATTAATAGAAAACATACTTCTACGTTGGTTCGCATCATCGACTACATCATCATGAACAAGAGTGGCGGTATGTAATAATTCTATTAAGGAAGCAGCGCGATACGTAGTGTCTGATACCTCGCCAAATAACTTAGCACTTAATAAAACAAACATTGGTCGTACTCTTTTTCCTTTACTTTTAACGATGTACGTCATTATCTTATCAAGCAAAGGAACATTGCTCTGAACTGCATTATTAAAATTCTCTTCAAAGCGTTGTAAATCAAGGCTTAGGTACTTTTTAATGTTATCCATTAGTTATGCAATATTACTTTAAGTTAATTTGTTAAAAAAAATTAGCTTTTGTGCTCTAAAAAGAAAATCTTCCTTCTATATTTGCCGCTTATAAAAAAAATAGAAATAGTTATATTTTATTAAACTCTTAATTATGAAAACTACAAAGTTTACACTACTAACATTATTATGTGCCTTATTAGGATTTAGTTCCTATGCACAGAATTCTACTACATCGGGTGGTACTATTTATCGTGGCGCAGGTTACGATGTCTTAGATACTGCTTTGGTTCCTTCTGGTAGATTAGAACAACACAAAGATTTTTTGGATAATCAGTATGATTTTCCAGCTCGCCCTCGTAGCCAATGGGAAATTGGTATTTCAGGCGGACTTTTTAACGTATCGGGAGATGTAAGAACTAAAAATCCTCTTACTGCCAAGAACCCAGGACAAACGTTAGGTTTCGGAGTACATGTGCGTAAAGCTTGGGGATATATCATCTCTACTCGTTTACAATATTTGCACGGTACTGCTTCTGGATTCAACTGGCAGCCAGGTACCGGTTATTGGGGGCATAACAATCCTTGGAATCGCTTACCTAGTACCAAATTGGGTAGTGGAACTCCCTATGCAACAGGTAATGTTAGACAGAATAATGGATCCGCTAGACCTGTATACTATAACTATTGCACTGATATTGACGAATTGTCGCTTCAGTTAGTCGCTGCATTGAATAACATTAAATTTCATAAAGCACGTAACAAAGCAAGTGTATACGGTTTAGTTGGTATGGGTGGAATGTTATATGATACTTGGGTAGATGCTTTGAATAGTAGAGGAAATACTTATGTTGATGGTTTTAATACGATTACCCAAAGACAGAGTAATGGAGAATATGCTAATGAGCAGCCTGATGGTTGGTTGTGGAATAATAACTCTTACCGTACTCGTCAAGCGGTTAATACTGATTTGAAAAATTTATTCGACGGAGAGTATGAGTCTCCTGCAGAGCGTCACGGTAACAGACCTTGGTTTGGTGAGGACAGAACTTTCCGTACTATCCTAACGGCTGGTTTAGGTATTCAGTTTAAATTGGGTCAAAGAGTTTCTCTTTCTATTGAAGACAAATGGTCTTATACTAATGATGATTTAATTGACGGTCAAAGATGGCAAGAGTGGCCACAGCCTAATAATGGTGGTTCAGCTATGACTCGTGATTTTGATACATATAATTATGCATCTATTGGTTTGAATCTTCACTTAGGTGGCCGTTCGGTTGAGCCTTTATGGTGGATGAATCCATTAGATTATGGTTACAATGAAATGAAGCGTCCTGCTGCTGGAGGTTGTGATATTGACACTGACGGTGACGGAGTTTCTGATTGTTTCGATCGTTGTCCTGATACTCCAGTTGGAGTAGCTGTTGACACTCATGGTTGTCCAATGGATACTGATGGCGATGGAGTTCCTGATTATAAAGATAAGCAGTTGATTACTCCTACTGAATGTCAGCCTTCTGATGCAGATGGTATCGGTACTTGTCCTGATCCAGAATGTTGTGATGGTAAGCCAATGGCTCGTTGTGGAGGAATCAATGATGGTAGTGTTAGATTCTCTAACGGTTCTTCACGATTATCTTCAAGCGCAATGAGTGACTTAGCTAGTTTAGCTGCTCAAATGAGAAAAGATCCTAGCTGTAACGTAATCGTTACTGGTAACGGTAATTCTTCTAAAGTGGCTCAGCAACGCTCTTGGGATAGAGTAAACGCAATCATTAATTATATGGTTGATCGTCAAGGTGTAGATCGTGATCGCTTTATTTTCCAATATGGTAGAAGCGGAAATGGTAATACTGTTGATTATCGTTCAGCGAATCAAGGTGAGTCAGGTCCTTCGAACTTGCCTCCTCCTTTCCCTAACTTGAGTCGATAATATTTAAAATATAATATTTCTTAAAACACCCACGCCGCGGCGTGGGTGTTTTTTTATGCACAGTTCTAAAATGATGACATAAGCTCATTACATACTACGATTCTATTTTTGTATCTTGCTAAACCCGCTAAATTTTAAATAGCGCTTTAAAAAAATGAATCGTAGTATACTCCATATGGATTTGGATACCTTCTTCGTTTCGGTAGAACGATTAGAAGACAGTAGGCTGAATAATATGCCAGTTTTGGTAGGCGGTACTGGCAACAGAGGTGTTGTATCTGCAGCAAGCTATGAAGCCAGGCATTTTGGCGCGCAATCTGGCATGCCTATGCAGATGGCTCGCCAATTATGCCCAGAAGCTATAGTAATCAGAGGAAATGCTGGCACCTACGGTAAGTATTCAAGCCTAGTGACCAATGTACTGAAAGAGAATGTTCCTATATTAGAAAAAGCAAGTGTAGACGAATTTTATGCCGATTTATCAGGAATGGATCAATTTTTTGGATGCTATAAATATGCTAAAGAACTGAGACAAAAGGTTATCAGAGAAACAGGTTTGCCCATTTCCTTTGGTTTGTCTATAAACAAAACAGTATCTAAAGTCGCTACCAACGAGGCTAAGCCTAGTAATCAGCTCAAGATAGATTTTGGTAAAGAAAAACACTTTCTAGCACCCTTATCCGTAAAAAAAATACCTTCTATTGGCCCGAAGTTATTTCAGCAGTTATGCAATATGGGTATTAAAAAAGTGAAAACGCTACAAGATATGCCTCGTGAAATGCTAGAAACAGCTTTTGGGAAAACCGGCACTATGATGTGGAATAAAGCCAATGGAATTGACTACAGTAACGTAATAGAATATCATGAGAGAAAATCAATATCAAGTGAGCGTACGTTTGGAAAGGATACCATAGATGTTCATAAAATGAAGCGTATGATTAAGGCCATGGCACAAGATTTGTGTTTTCAATTACGAAATGGAAAAAAACTGACTGCTTGCATTACAATAAAAGTTCGCTATTCTGATTTTAATACACTTACAAAGCAAATTAAAATAGCACATACAGCAGCAGATCATATTTTGGTACCATCGGTTACCGCTTTGTTTGATAAATTATATAATCGGCGATTGCTCGTAAGATTAGTAGGAGTAAAATTCAGTAGCCTAGTTGATGGTAATTCGCAAATGAATCTCTTCGACGATTGGAGCCACACCGTTGATTTATATAATGCAATGGATGATATCCGAAATCAATTTGGAAGCCAAAAAGTAATAAGTGCTGCTACTATGGGAGCAAAAACTATCGGAGGGGTTACCAATCCTTTCAATGGGCAGCCGCCTATAGTATTAGCACATAGACATCAATAGCCTATGTACGTCAATTGCCACTCATATTACAGCTTCCGGTATGGAACATTTTCAGAAGAAACCATTTTGCAATTAGCAGAGCGACAGGGTGTAAATAAAATTGCTCTTACTGATATAAATAATACTTCTGCTTGTCTCAATTTTATACGCTTATCAGCAAAATATAATGTACAGCCTGTAATTGGTATTGATTTTAGAAACGAGCAACAACTCTATATTGGCTTAGCAAAAAATAATAGCGGCTTCGAAGAGCTCAATCGTTATTTATCTAAATACAAACAGCAGCACGAACCCTTACCAGCAATTGCAGAGGAATTTCAAAATGTGTTCATCATTTATCCTTTCAAACAAATAGAGCATTTAGAAAAAGAAAAACTCTTACCGAATGAATACATTGGTATTGCACCTGAGGATATCAATCGATTTCGATTTTCTAAGTGGAAGTCTTTTTTAAGTAAGTGTGTGATTTTACAATCGGTGACGTTTAGAAATAAAAGAGATTTTAACGTTCATCGCTTACTGCGTGCTGTAGATAAAAATATACTGCTTAGTATGTTGGAAGAAAAGGAGCAAGGGATGTATGAGCATCAATTTGTAGAACCTAGGGTAGTTAAAGAACAGTATAGGGATTTACCTGAGGTAATAAAAAATACAGAACGCTTACTCGATGAGTGCTCCATCTATTTTGATTTTTCACCAGAAAAAAAATCACAAAATATAGCTACCTATACAGGTAGTTTTGGCGAGGATAAAGAACTAATGAGAAAGCTTTGTAAACAAGGCTTGCCCTACCGCTATTCTAAAATAACGCCTGAAATAAAAGCACGTGTCAAAAAAGAAATTGACATGATTGCTAAAATGAATTACAATTCATTTTTTCTTACGAATTGGGATATAATTCAATACGCAAAACGAAATGATTACTATCACGTAGGGCGGGGCAGTGGCGCGAATAGTATAGTAGCTTATCTTCTCGGCATTACAGATGTAGATCCTATTGAGTTAGACTTATACTTTGAGCGTTTTATGAATTTATATCGGAGCAGTCCGCCAGATTTTGATATAGATTTTTCCAGCCGAGACCGGCCAGATGTAACGCGCTATATTTTTGAACGCTTCAAAGGAAATAATCAAGTAGCCTTGCTAGGTGCCTACAGCACCTTTCAGCAGAAAGCCGTTACTCGTGAGTTAGGGAAAGTATTTGGTTTGCCTAGCCATGAAATAGAAACATTTAGTACATCAGGACAAGCAAATGATGATATCAAACAACTGATAGCTAAATACGCGGGATACATTCAAGGGATGCCCAATTTGATTACGGTTCACTCAGCTGGTATTTTAATTTCAGAAAAACCTATTCATTATTTTAGTGCGACCGATATGCCACCCAAAGGTTTTCCTACCGTACAATTTGATATGCATGTAGCCGAAGATGTGGGCTTGTATAAGTATGACATTCTAGGACAGCGAGGACTAGGAAAAATTAAAGAAACGCTCGAGATTATAAAGTACAATCGTCCGCAAGAGCCTGAAATTGATATTCATAACACCAAGCCATTTATGAAAGACCCTAAGGTGAATAAGCTAGTGAGTCAAGGAAAGTGCTTAGGGTGCTTTTATGTAGAATCACCCGCAATGCGCATGCTACTTAAAAAACTTGAAGTGGATACTTACCTTGGATTAGTAGCGGCAAGTTCTATCATACGTCCTGGAGTGGCTAGAAGTGGTATGATGCGGGAGTATATCTTACGGCATAAAAACCCAGAACGAAGAAAGGAGGCACATCCGGTACTGGCTAAAATCATGCCCGAGACTTATGGTATCATGGTATACCAAGAAGATGTAATCAAAGTAGCGCATCACTTTGCAGGTTTAGACTTAGGAGAGGCCGATGTGCTGCGCCGAGGCATGAGCGGAAAGTACCGTAGCCGAAAAGAGTTTCAGGCAGTGAAACAAAAATTTATTGATAACTGTAAAGCCAAAGGCTATGAAGATGAGCTCACTAGTAAAGTATGGCGTGAGATTGAAAGTTTTGCGGGTTACGCATTCGCCAAAGGGCACTCAGCATCTTATGCCGTAGAAAGCTACCAGAGTTTGTACCTCAAAACCTATTATCCTTTAGAGTATATGGTAGCGGTGCTTAATAATGGTGGCGGTTTTTACAGAAACGAATGTTACATACACGAGGCAAAAATGCTAGGCGCAAAAATTGAAGCACCGTGTATGAATCGCAGTGAATGGAAAACGATTATAGATAATAAAACAATTATTCTAGGCTTTCAGCATATTAGTAATTTGGAAACACAAACGGTTCTACACATTTTAAAAGCGCGCACTATGGGTGGGGCATTTGTATCCCTCCATAATTTTTTGCAGCGCGTATTGATTTCGCAGGAACAATTAGATTTGCTTATACGCGTAGGGGCCTTTGCTTTTACGGGGCAGAGTAAGCGAGAGCTACTGTGGTATGCCATTTTTCAGCAAAAGAAAAGTAACACTAAAGAAAAGCAAGGCAAAATGTTTGCTCCCATAGAGCGAAAATTTGATATGCCTACTTTAAGCATTTCTACTGACGAACATGCTTTTGATCAAATAGAAATACTGGGGTTCTCATTAGAAAACCCGTTTCAGCTTGTGCCCAGCGAAGAAATAAAGAGTAACATTTATGCAAAGCATTTCAACTATTTTAAAAATCAAATCATTATGATTTATGGCTATTTGATTACCGTAAAAAAAACAAGCACCGCCGGGGGGCATCGTATGAACTTTGGCACCTTTATAGATGCCGAAGGCCATTGGATCGATACCGTACATTTTCCTGACGTAGCACATCGTTATCCTTTTAGGGGTAAAGGCATTTATAAAATAATAGGCAAGGTGGTAGAGGAGTTTGGTTTTCTAAGCTTGGAAGTAAGCGAGCTAGAAAAAGTACCCTTTATGGAAGACCCTAGGTATGCTGAAGATAGTAAGAAGTATTTGGTAGCAGGGAAAGCACAAGAACCCTTCGCTAAAGGCTAGGCTGCATTCTTGCGCTAGGTGTTAATGCCAGCTTACAGTTAAACCCAATAGATGCCATATCCGTATTGTTGTCAGTTTTTGCACCCGCTATACTTGCAACTAAGGTGCCGTGACCATTATTTGTTGAATTTGCCCAAACACTATCTAATTCACCTTGAAACTCTGTCAGGGTTGTATCAAAGCCAGTATCGTCAATACCAATAATAACGTTAGGGTTCCCTTTAGTAATATCCCAAGCTTGTTTAGCTCTAATTAAATCTAAATCAAGCGCATCTCCATTACAGTTTGTGCCATAATCATTTGGAGTATATGTTAGTAGGCCTTCAGGTGCAATTTCTGAGTATGGAATATTCGGATTGTTGAGATTTTGTAAGTCGCTAACAAGATTTACACTATTACCCTTTAAGGTATAATATCTATGCATATGCGGGAAACGTGATGCAGGGTACGTTTGTTCCATACTATAAATTGTGTAATCGGCAAAAACGGCATTTATGTTGTCATCAGAAAAAGAGGGTACAACATAATCGCCATAGTTCTGAATGTCCTCTAACACATCTTGAGAACGAAGTCCGATTATTATTCTGACATCTTGTGCCATTAAATTGTTTGTAATTATTGTGAGCAGTATTATGCTCAATATTCTTATAGTTTTCATTGTAATTTGTTTTTAATTTTTAATAAATTTTTTGTTGATTTTCATGTGGTCAGTCGTAATAAACTGAATGAAATATGAACCCGAACTCAAATTTGAAATATCAACGGTGTTGTTAGTATTTTGGGCGAATAGTACTCTACCTTGTGTGTCAAACACTTTAACTTTCTCTACACTTAGTTCATCTGCTAATTCAAAATACAATTGTCTGAAAGCAGGGTTTGGAAAGATGCTAATCATTTTTGAAAGTGTTTGATAATCGTGGAGATTACTTGCACCAAAAACATTACAATTTCCATTGTAACGGTAGTTTGAATAGAAGGTTTGAATACCATCTTTGTATGAGCATAATAGGTATTGAGACTGATGAACACCTGAATATTGTTTCCAAAGCAAACCGAGATTGCCTCCTATTCCTTCAATAAATAAGTAATTTTCAGGAGGAACTCCAGGATAATATTGACCTTTGAAACGAATATGTTTTGAACTACTTATAAAATAAATGCTATCAACGGTATTCTGTGTGGTTGTGGTAACATTTGGACCTCCTGTCCACATATTGCTGACATCGAACGTATCATTTATGTTAAGAGAAAAATCAAAAATTACCTTAACTAATGTATCGCTTGGATCGAATCCAAATAGGGCTTTATACCATACCTTTCCAATTGTGGTATCTTCTCTTAGCAAGGCTCCAGGGAATTGTTGCTGGTATCTTGTTACCATTATTTTCTTCCAAGAATGTCCAAAAGCCAAAGTGTCTTTTTCGACATAAATGGTATCCTGTTCGTCAATACCCAAGTTGTGCCATTCAAAAACCCATTGCGTAGAGTTTTGTCCAAATATGCTTTGGTATTGAGCTTGGCTATAAAGGTTAGTCGTCAAGCTAATTGCTATTATTAAAAGTGTTTTGTAAAACATAATATTTCAGTTTAGAGTTAAAGTTAAATATTTCATTCAGTTAAAAAAGTTAAGGAGGGCTACCATCAGCAAAATACAATCCAAAGATTTCTTGCTTCCAAAAGGAAGGAAACCATCGCTTTGTATTTTTCTTTTTCGTAACCATTGCGTTCTGTTTTAGATTGCAAGCAACGGTTTAAGCTATGCCCAGTGCTAAGATACGAAGCAGAGAGCTTCGGTTTTAGTGCTGTGAGTCCGAAGCTTCGGACAAATCTACGATTTGTGTTTTAATTATTTTCAGAAAACGTCCCGCTATTGGCGGGAGCGTTTTATGGGTAGAGGAGTTTCGGTTTGTGGTGTTTTTAGCATTTGATATCAGCTGATGTTGAACGAACCCTCCTTCGTCGGGAGTTTTTTATTGGATATAAAGTTATCTAATTTTATGCGATTAAAATTTATAGACTATGATAGATAAAAAAAACTAAAACAGTTTTAGAAACGGCTCTCGAAGAGGTTGTTGGTTTTTCAGATTTGTATGCTCGTATTGAGCGTAGTTTTTCGCTTAGCGGCAAGGCCAAAAGTACGCTGATAAATTATGCTCGTTGCTT